>Ga0196972_1000007_pt1 | contig 256360 bp, 279 predicted proteins | sample S1v_2013CmetaG_FD_148618 | JGI IMG/M metagenome (GOLD analysis project Ga0196972, IMG submission 148618) | Soil microbial communities from Anza Borrego desert, Southern California, United States - S1+v_20-13C | ecosystem: Environmental > Terrestrial > Soil > Desert | place: USA: California...
GCTGGTCGCGGTGTCAAAGCAACAGCCGGACGAGCGGATCGAAGCGATGCTCGCGGCCGGGCAGTGTTTGTTCGGCGAGAACCGAGTCCAGGAAGCGCAGGCGCGCTGGGCCGAACGGCGCGCGCGCCATCCCGATCTGCGTCTGCGACTCATCGGACCGCTCCAGTCCAACAAGGCGCTCGACGCGGTCCGCCTGTTCGACGCCATCGACAGCCTCGACCGGCCCAAGCTGGCGGCGGCGTTGGCTGAAGCGGCGCAGAAGGCGGGCCGTTGCCCGGAGCTGCTGGTGCAGGTGAACACCGGCGAGGAGCCGCAGAAGGCCGGGATCGCCCCCGCCGAGGCCGACGCCTTCATCCGCGAGGCCCGCGAGCGCTATGGCCTTCCGATCGCTGGCCTCATGTGCATTCCACCCATCGACGAGGAGCCGGCCATGCACTTCGGCCTGCTCGCAAAAATCGCCGCCCGCAACGGCTTACCGGAACTTTCCATGGGCATGAGCGATGATTTCGAAACGGCCATCCGCTTCGGCGCGACGCAGGTCCGGGTGGGTTCGGCGCTGTTCGGCGTGCGGGCCTGACCGCCTTCCCCAAGGGCTCCCGGTTGCAAAAGCTTGAAAGGACATGGTCATTACCTCCAGGGTAAGTTCACGACCGATGGCCCGCGACACGATCATCCTCATCATCGACGACGACGCCGACCTCAGGCAGGCGCTGGTCGAGCAGTTCGACCTCGAAGAGGGGTTCGGGGGCGTTGGCGCCTCCAGCGCCGCCGAGGGCTTCGCCGCCGCAGCCGAGCACAAGCCGGCGGCGATCGTGCTCGACGTGTCGCTGCCGGACATGGACGGTTTTGACGCCTGCCACCAATTGCGCGAGCAGGGGGTCAAGTCGCCCATCATCATGCTGACCGGCGCCGCCCAGGAAGAGGAACAGCAGGTCCGCGGGCTCGACGCCGGGGCCAACGATTACGTGCTGAAGCCGTTCAAGTTCTCGGTGCTGCTGGCGCGCATCCGCGCGCACCTCCGCAGCCACGAGGCCAGCGAAGACGCTGTCTATCGCATCGGCCCGTACGAGTTCCGCCCGGCCATGCGGCTGCTGGTCGATCCGCAGGAGAAGAAGATCCGCCTCACCGACAAGGAGGCGTCGATCCTGCGCTATCTCTATCGCTCCGGCGAAAAGCCGGTCGGGCGGGACGAACTCTTGCGCGAAGTGTGGGGCTACAACGCCAACGTGACGACGCACACGCTGGAGACGCACATCTATCGCCTGCGCCAAAAGATCGAGCCCGACGCGCAAAGTCCGAAGCTGCTGATCACGGAGACGGGCGGCTATCGGCTGCAGGTGTGACGTGACCCGCGCGGAGCGTTTGTCGCTCGCCAGCGATTTCGCCACTTCCGCCACAACTTGGAACGCCGCGGCGCTGCGGGGCTTCTGCACGCAACGCGGCATCGCCGAAGATCGAGAGAAAGCCTTGTGGCCGCGCGGCGTCCGCTCGCTCGCGCGCGACCTGAACGAAGCCGCAGACGAGCGCATGCTCCGCCGCTGGCAGAACGAAACGCCGACACTGTACGACGTTTTGGTCTGGCGCTTCGCGGACAACGAGTCTTTGCGCCCGGCGGTAGCCGCGCTTGCGAGATCCGACCTGTGGCATCCCGCGGACACGCTCGCGCGCACGGGGATCACGGCCCGGCGCATGCTGCGGCTTGCCGGCAAGAGCGGTGAGATTCGCGTTTGGCTGCTGGTGCTGGCCTATAGCGCCGCAGTGCTGGTGTGGCTCTTGGACGGCTCAGCCGGGCGGAGAGCAACGACGAGCGCTTGCCGCGCCGCCGCCATGGCGCTGGGCTGATGCGGTGGGACCTCACCGATGCGCCGGCGGAGAAAGTCCGACTGGCCCAGGCTCTGGTCGAACGTTCCGCGAAGGCCGGTTGGAACAGGTGCACGCTCCAAGCGGCCGCCGTTGACGTCTGCGCAGACAGTGCGGCCTGGCGCCGGCACTTTCCGCGCGGCTCGCGTGACGCAATCTGGTTCATCAGTGAAGCCTCGGACGCCAGCATGGCGGCCGCTTTCCGCGGCCGAGCGGCGCCGAATCTTGCGGCTGTGATTATCGAGCGCTTGCAGCAGAACCTGTCGCTGAAGCCGTTCGTGCGCCGGGTCATGCTGTTCGACATCGCTCATCCCGCACAAGCGCTGGCGCGCATGCAACGGACCGCCGATGTGATGCTCGGATGCCTGCGGCCCCAGGCCAAGTCGCCGTCGGCTTCGGCGCTCAATCTGGCGTACACCGCGATCGTGTTCGTGTGGCTCTTCGACCGCTCGGCGGGCGACGCCGCGACGGAGCGCACCACACGCCGGCTCGTGGCGCTGATCGGCGGCTAGGCTCGCCTTTCCCCGAAACACGTGGCACCTTGGCGCCACATCGATCGGGGAGACCTCATGCGGAGCTGGTTGGCGGCGGTGTTCTTCGTGGCGTTCGCGCCGACACCCACATTCGCGCAACCCGTCGCGCCGCGCACGCTGGAGCAGGTCATCCCCGAGATCGACGCTGTGTTCGCGCAATACCAGCGCGATGCGCATGTGCCCGGTCTGATCTACGGGATCGTGATCGACGGCGAGCTCGCGCACACCACGGCGATGGGCGAGCTGGATATCCGCACGCATCGGCCGGTCGAACGCGACAGCCTCTTCCGCATCGCCTCGATGTCGAAGGCGTTCACGGCGCTGGCGATCCTGAAGCTGCGGGATGAGGGCCGGCTCCAGCTTGACGCGCTGGCCGAGACGTACGTGCCAGAGATGCGCAGCTGGCGCTATCCGACGACGGACTCCCCGCGCATCCGCGTACGCGATCTGCTCTCGCATGTCGGCGGGCTCGTCACCGACGATCCCTGGGGCGATCGCCAGACGCCGCTCTCGGAAGAAGACTTCACCCGCATGCTGGCCGAAGGCGTGCCGTTCACGCGCGCGCCGCAGACGCAGTTCGAGTACTCGAACTTCGGCTACGCGCTGCTCGGTCGCATCATCACCAACGTCTCGGGCCGGCCCTATGCGGATTACATCGAGCAAGAGATCATGCGTCCGCTTGGCATGACGTCCACCGGGTACGATGTCTTCGCCGCCCCACAACAGCGCCGCGCGCTCGGCTATCGCTGGGAGAACGAGCGTTGGACGCGCGAACCGGACATGGCGCACGGCGCTTTCGGGGCGATGGGCGGGGTGCAGACGAGCGCGCACGATTACGCGCGCTGGGTCGGCTTTCTGCTCTCGGCTTGGCCGGCGCGGGACGGTCCGGAAACCGGTCCGGTGCGGCGCTCGAGCGTGCGCGAATTGGCGCAAGGGCTCAACTTCATCACCACGCGCTCCCGTCCGGGGCTCGAGGGCGAAGAGCCTTGCCGCATCGCGCTCGCCTATGCGATGGGGTTCAACCTGGTGCGCGACTGCGTGCTCGGCACGGCTATGTTTCACGGCGGGGGCTATCCGGGCTACGGCTCGTATTTGCTGCTGCTGCCGGAATACGGCGTCGGCGTTTTCGCGTTCGCCAACCGAACCTATGCCGGCCCCGCGCCGCCGGTGACGCAAGCGGCGCTGATGCTGCATCGCGACGGCCTGCTGCGCCGGCGCGAGCTGGCGGTGAGCGACGATCTCGCGCGAACGTACGCCGCCGCGCAGGCGATGTTCGAAGCAAGCTCGATTGAGCCCGGCCGCCGGCAGCTGGCGATGAACTTCCTGATGGATCGCTCAGCGGCGAACTGGCGTCGGGAGTTCCGGCGGCTCAAGGCGGAAGCGGGCGAATGCGATACCGATGACGAGATCGTCGCGACCGGCGCGCTGGCGGGACAATTCCTGTGGCGCTGCGAGCGCGCTGACATCCAGGGCGTGCTGCTGCTGGCGCCGACCAATCCGCCGACGATCCAGGCGCTCCGGCTGAATGTGACGCTGCGCGGGGACTAGCATTTTGCTGCGGCCGTGACTGCGACGCGAGCGCCGGGTTTGATCTGCATCAAACGCATTCGTAAAGGACGCTGGTTGGCTCTCCGCCTTCAGCAAAGGGCGGGGCCGCGAGCGGCATGCGGTATACGATTTCGGGGCGGGGCAAGAACAACCAGACGCCGGTCGGCGTCTTCTTGGCGCGCAGTTTCGGACACATTCCGCACCCTGAGATCGACAGCCTGTTCGGCTTCGCCGAGTACACGCCGCTCTATGGCGGCCGCATCTTCGGTCAGCCCGAATTCTCGCCGCGCGATGTCGAGGAGCTTTATCAGCTGGGCATCGCGCTCCGGCTGCCGCTGACGAACCATTATGTCGACAAAGAGGAGTACCTGCAGAGCAGGCAGCTGCTGGAGAAGTATCATCGACCCGGCAACGCCGCGATTGTCACCAATGACAACCTTGCGCGCTGGATTCGCCGGGATTTCCCCGAGTATCGGATTGAGGCGAGCGTCATCAAGAACGTCAAGAGCTATGCTCGGATCGAAGCGGCGTTCGAGCTTTACGACACCGTCGTGCTGCCGATGGAGCTGAACGAGAACGAAGCCTTCCTTGCCGGCGCGCCGAAGAAGGAGCGGATCACGCTGTTCGCCAACGCCGGCTGCGCGCTCACCTGTCCGTCGAAAATCTGCTACGTCTCGATTTCCAAGCTCAACAAAGGCCGCGGCGGACAGTTCAAGTGTTCGCAGACAGTGAAGGAGCGCGAGCTGCGCGGCATGGTCGACTTCGACCTGGATAGGCTGCAGGCGCTCGGCTACTCGCGCTTCAAGCTGCTGCGCGCGCGGCCCGACGGGCTGACGGGACGGTAAATCTCTTTGCGCACCGCACCGAACACGAGAAAGGCCCGGATCGCTCCGGGCCTTCACAAACTGGCGCGTGTGACTAGCGCCTAGTGCTGCTCTTCGCCGTGGCGCTCGCCGTGATCGCAGCATTCGCAATCGGCGCGATCTTCGCAGCAACAGCACTCATTGGCGGCTTGCGCCTCCGCATAGGCGATGCCTGCGCCGGCGACTGCCATGGCGGTGAGGGCGGCGGCGAAAACAGTCTTCAGACGCATGCGCAATCTCCTTTGGTTTTACTTCGCGACGGCTTCGTTGGCCTTCGCGGTCGCGCGCGGGGCGTTTGGGCCGCGCGCGGCGGCGATCTTGGCCGCCGGTTTGCCGGTGCGGGCTTCGCCGAGTCGTTCGATCAAAGCGGCGTATTCGTCCCAGAGACGTTGCGGCAGGCGATCGCCGAACTTCTCATAGTGACCGGGGATCAGGTCAGCTTCCTCGGCCCAGACGTCGAGATCGACGCTGGTCAGCAGTTCGAGCGACTCCTCGGCGATATCGAGGCCGCTCACATCGAGCGCGCCTTTCGCCGGCACCGCGCCGATCGGTGTTTGCTTCGCTTCGGCCGTGCCGTCGATGCGTTCGCTGATCCATTTCAGCACGCGCGCATTGTCGCCGAAGCCTGGCCAAATGAACTTGCCGTTCTGATCCTTGCGGAACCAGTTGACGAAATAGATCTTCGGCAGCTTGGCGCCTTTGCGCTCGCCGATTTTCAGCCAATGGGCGAAGTAGTCGCCCATGTGATAGCCGCAGAACGGCAGCATTGCGAACGGATCGCGCCGGAGTTCGCCGACTTTGTTCTCCGCCGCGGCCGTGCCTTCCGAGGCGACGTTCGAAGCCAGAAACACGCCATGCGCCCAGTCGAATGCTTCGGTCACCAGCGGCACCGCGCTGGCGCGGCGGCCGCCGAACAGGATGGCGTCGATCGGCACGCCGGCGGGATCTTCCCACTCGGGCGCGATCACCGGGCATTGGCCCGCGGGCACGGCGAAGCGCGCATTCGGATGTGCGGCCGGCTCGCCGAGTTCGGGCGACCACTTGCGGCCCTTCCAGTCGGTCAGGTTCGCCGGCGGCTCCTTGGTCATGCCTTCCCACCAGACGTCGCCGTTCTCGGTCAGCGCGACGTTGGTGAAGACGGTGTTGGCGTAAAGCGTTTCGATCGCGCTCTTGTTGGTTTTCGAACCGGTGCCCGGCGCGACGCCGAAGAAGCCGGCTTCCGGGTTGATGGCGTAGAGGCGCCCGTCTTCGCCGAAACGCATCCAGGCAATGTCGTCGCCGATGGTCTCGGCCTTCCAGCCGGGAATCGTCGGCTGCAGCATGGCGAGATTGGTCTTGCCGCAGGCGGACGGGAAGGCGGCCGCGATGTACTTCGCTTCGCCCTTCGGGTTGGTCAGCTTCAGGATCAACATGTGCTCGGCGAGCCAGCCTTCATCGCGCGCCATCACCGAAGCGATCCGCAGCGCGTAGCACTTCTTGCCGAGAAGGGCGTTGCCGCCGTAACCCGAGCCGTAGCTCCAGATTTCGCGCGACTCGGGGAAGTGAACGATCCACTTTTCGTCGTTGCAGGGCCACGGCACGTCCTTCTGGCCCGGCGCAAGCGGCGCGCCCAACGTATGCACGGCCGGGACGAAGAAGCCGTCTTCGCCCATCTGCTCGAGCGCGGCTTTGCCCATGCGCGTCATGATCCGCATCGAGGCGGCGACGTAACCCGAGTCCGTGATCTCGACGCCCAGGGCGCTGATCTTCGAGCCGAGTGGGCCCATCGAGAACGGCACCACGTACATGGTGCGTCCGCGCATGCAGCCGTCGAACAGGCCCGCGAGTTTTTCGCGCATCTCGGCCGGGTCGATCCAGTTGTTGGTCGGACCGGCGTCGCCCTTCTTCTCGGAGCAGATAAAAGTGCGGCTCTCGACGCGGGCGACGTCCTTCGGGTCGGAGGCGGCGTAGAACGAATTCGGCCGCGCTGCCGGGTTCAGCTGCTTTAGCGTGCCGGCGGCGACGAGTTCGCTCGTCAGTTGCTTCCACTCCGCTTCCGAACCGTCGCACCAGTGGACGCGGTCCGGCTTGGTCAGCGCGGCGATCTCCTCGACCCATTTTACGAGTTTGGCGTGCTTGGTCGGTGCCGGGTGAAGGCCGGCGATGGTAGCGGTCAACGGAATCCCTCCAGCCGCCGTGAGAACGGCGCGCATATCTATTTTCATCACCAAATGTGCTTGGTGAGGGGCATGTCAAACGCGTTCTGCGGGGTCGAGATGACCGGCTGCCGCATTCGCAATTGCCACCGGTAGCAATCGCGTTTGCAGAGCAGAATTGCGCAGATGCTTCTCTTCGCAGGTGCGAAGCTTGGAATGCCTCTGAAACGGTAAGCGCGCGCGCTTCCGCCCGCCTCGGTCCGCGTCTTGGTTAAGCGCGCTGCGTCGCCACCCAATTATCCACGATGCGTGCGAGCACTGAGAGCGGCACGGCGCCGTTCGCCAGCATCGTGTCGTGGAAGCCTTTCAGATCGAAGCGGTCCCCCAGGGCGGTGCGCGCGCTGTCGCGCATGCGGTTAATGGCTTGGCGGCCGACCATGTAGCTGCAGGCCTGGCCTGGCCACACGCAATAGCGCTCGATCTCAGTAGTGATGGAGCTTTCCTGGTCGCCGGTCGCTTCGACCATCGACGCGATCGCCTGCTCGCGGCTCCAGCGCTTGTGGTGAATGCCGGTGTCGACGACGAGGCGCGAAGCGCGGAACGTCATCGACTGCAGGTAGCCGAGCCGACCGAGCGGATTGTCGGCATAGACGCCGAGTTCGTCGGCCAGCTGTTCGGCGTAGAGGCCCCAGCCTTCGCTAAAGGCCGAGAAGCCCAGCATCGCGCTGCGAATGAACGGAATCGCGCCGGATTCCTGCTGGATCGAGATTTGCCAGTGATGGCCGGGCACGCCTTCATGGTAGTTGAGCGTCGGCAGCGTGAACCGCGGCCATTCGTGCGTGTTGCGCAGGTTGATGTAGTAGGCGCCGGGGCGCGAGCCGTCGAGCGCGGCGCGCTGATAGTAGCCGCCAGGCGCGCCCGCTTCGGTCGTCACCGGCACGCGGCGGATTTCGAGCTGCGCGCGCGCCAGCGTGTTGAACGCTTGCGGCATCAGCGACTCGATGTGGCGCGTCTGTGCATTGAGATCGGCGAGGATCTGCGCACGTCCTTCATCGGTGTTCGGATAGAGCTGATCGGCGCGTCGCGAGAGCTGCTGCACGCGCTGGGCCACGCTGCCGCGGCGCATGCCCTCGGCGCGCAGGATCGCGTCCATTTCGCTGTGGAAGCCGCGAATGAGTTCGACGCCCATGTCGTGGATTTCATCTGGCGACATGGTCGTCGTCGTGCGGCTGCGAAGCGAGGCGGCGTACATCTCCGCGCCTTGCGGCAGGCGCCAGATGCCGGCGTCGTGCACGGCGTTGCGGCGCACTTCCGTCAGCGCCGCTTTCTGCCGCTCGTACGCGGGCAGGATCGCATCGCGCACCGCCGCTTCGGCGCGCGAGATGTAGTTGGCGCGCTCGGCCTCCGGAATTTCTGCAACATTCGGCAGGCGCCGCACCAGCGTCTGCACCAGCACGATCTGCGCCGGCGCCGTCGAGGTGAACGCGTTCATCTGCTCCAGCGCACGATCGATGGCGAAATCCGGCGGGATCACCCCGGCGGCGGCGTCTTCGCGGATGATCGCGGTCTCCTGATCGAGCACACGCACATACTCGTTCAGTCGCGCCATGTAGCCGTCGGCTTCGTCGCGCGTGCGCAGCGGATGCTGCGAATCCATGAAATCGGGGAAGTCGCCGTACGAGCCGGTCAGCTGGGTCACCACGTAGGGCGCGCCGGCGCCGCCGCCGACATTGAAGGCGGAGTTGGCGAGGCTGTTCTCATACGACGTGGTGACGACGTCGACGGTCACGTTCTCCTGCGCGCTCAGCGCCGAGCGGTCGATCGCGCGCAGTTCGCCGACGGCGGTCTGCAGAATGGCGCGGAAACGCTGCGTGCTCGCCTTCGAGGCGTCGCTCAGCTTGTCGATAAAGCGATAGCCGGCGCGTTCTTCGGTGAGACCGAGAGCCGTGCAGCGTTCGGGCGATTCCCGCAGGATCGCGGCAACCGTGCGGTCCAAGGTCGCGGTGAGCTGCTCGCTGGCGGTCGGCGCCGCGGCGGGCGCTTCGGGGGCAGCGCCAGTCGCGCAGCCGGCCAGAACCGCCGCGCCGGCGGCGCCGGCGCCGAGAAGTGCGCGTCGAGAAATGTGCATTGTGATCCCCCTAAGTGGTTGGCGCGCATGCTAGCGGCGCGAGCCCGCCGCTCAATGCCGCTTGCGACGAAGCTACAGTTTGAGGCCGGCGACGACCGGGACGTGGTCGCTGGGGCGCTCCCAGGAGCGGCAGGGCACATGGATATGGAAGGCCTCGGCGCGTGAGGTCACAGCGATGTCGCTGGTGGCCCAGATGTGGTCGAGGCGGCGGCCGCGATTGTTTTTGGTCCAATCGGGGCTGCGGTAGCTCCACCAGGTGAACAGCTTCTCCGGATCGGGCCGGTGCTGGCGCGCGAGGTCGACGAAGCCGCCGAGATCGCGCACGGCGTCGAGCCGGTCGGTTTCGCCCGGCGTATGGCTGACGACGTTGAGCAACTGCTTGTGGCTCCAGACGTCGAACTCGCCCGGCGCGACGTTGAGATCGCCGACCAGCACCGTCGGAGTCACACCCTTGCGCTTTTTGTAGAGGCTCTTCATGCGGTCGAGCACTTTGAGCTTGTGGGCGAACTTGGGGTTCGTCAGCTCAGGCAAGTCAGCGCCGGCGGGCACATAGAGATTGTGCACCTCGACGCCGTCGATCTTCGCCGCGGCGATGCGCGCTTCTTTCTTGGGGCAGATCGGCGGGGCTGCGACGGGGTCGAGCTTCAGCTTCGAGACGATGGCGACGCCGTGCCAGCCCTTCTGGCCGACGACGTGCATGTGCTTGTAGCCGGCTTCCTTGAAGGCCTTGGCCGGAAACTCGCCGTCGCGGCACTTGATCTCTTGCAGGCAGAGGACGTGCGGCTGCGCTTCGGCGAGGAAGCGGCGCACGGTTTCGATGCGGAGCCTGACAGAGTTGATGTTCCAGGTGGCGATCTTCAGCATTACGTGCGCTTCATGGCCTCTGTTGCGATGACGCGAAAGAGGCCCGGCGCCTTCGGCGGCCGGGCCTCTCGAGCGCCTTGAGGGGGGCGCATGTCGCCGGCAGGGGATGTCCGGCTTCGCGGGCGCCGCGCTGGATCCGTCAGCGGGGGACGACGCTATCCAGAGGGGATGAGCGACGACCGCTGAGTTGCATATACGCCACAAGCTCAATTTTTTCAAGCTCGGCGCCGGGGAAACAGCTTGCAATCGCAGCAAGGTTCGGCTTGGCGCGGCGGCCCTAGCGGCGCCCCGGGGTCGAGACCTGATCCGGCAGGCGGAAGAGGCTGCGATCGAGGCTGGCGGGCTGGGTCACGTTGCTGAGCGTGATGCGGGTCCGCGCGCCGGTGGCGTCGACCACGTCCCACGAGCGCAGCTCGCCGTTGTTGAACTGCAGTGTGATGGTGCCGTCGGCTTGGCCGCGGCGGTCGCGCGCGGTGACGAGCGTCCACGGGCCTTCGCGCGAAACGCGGATGATGCGCGCATTGCGCTCGAGATCGATGCGTTCGCCGAGGATCAGCGAGAGCGGCGTCGAGCGCAGCGGCGTGCGTTCGGTGGTGCGCAGCGCCGTATCGCGCAAGGCGACGACGCTGCCGTCGGCAACGATCAGCATGGTGGCGGGCGGATCGTATTCGAACCGGAGGCGCCCGGGGCGCTGCATGTAGAACGTGCCCGCGGCGCGGCTGCCGTCCGGCGAGGTCTGCACGAAGCGGCCTTGCAGGCGCTGGATCGAGTTGAGCTCAGCGTTGATGGCGGCGAGCGCTTGGGCGCGGTCGGCGCCGTTCAGCGTCACCAAAGCGGACGACGCCGCGGCGACCGTGCCTGGGCTCGCGCTTTGCGCGAGCGCGGGGGCGGAAAGCGCCAGAGCGGCGACAGCGGCGAGGGCGAGTGATTTCTTCATCCGGGTCATGTGCCGCAAACGCATGGCGGAAAAAAGGGTTCTGCTTGCCCTGAAATGCCCTTTTCGGTTCAGATGCGATTCATTTGGGACCGGGGGCACTCCATGTTCGGCGCTGAAGCTACGATGCTGCCCTCGATCGGCTGGGCGGGCTTTCTCGACTGGCAGTACTTGGTTCAGGCGTTCGCGGCATTGGTGCTCGCGACATTCCTCGGTGCGGTGATCGCGTTTCATCCGACCACGGCGCGCACCGTGGATACGCGCGAAGAGGCCGAGCTGCCGAAGGTGCTGATCATGTACGCGCTGGTCGGCGCGGTGATCGGCGAGATCGTGTTGAAGTACGGCATGGTGGTCGGCTTCGTGATCTTCGGCCTCGGCGGGCTGATGCGCTTTCGCACCGATGCGGCGTCGACGCGCGATACGAGCCGCCTCATCATGGTGACGCTGATCGGCCTCATCGCGGGGCTCAACCTGCCGCACTTTGCGGTGATGGCGACGGCGTTCGCCTGGGCGCTCATTTACGTGTTCGACGGCCATCCGGTGTGCGAACTCGAAGTGCATGAAATTCCGAAGGGGCGCGTGAAAGACGCGTCGGATGCGTATCGCGCCGTGCTCGGCGACATGAAGTGCAAGCTGATCAGCGAGAACAAGCAATTCTCCAAGCAAAGGATCGATTACGTTTTCCGCATGCCGCGGGCCGTCACGCAGGAGCAGGTGCACAAGGCGCTGTGCGAACGCGTGTCGCCGGAGGTGCGCGGGGAGATCGATTGGGAGATCGAGTAGGTGTTGGGTTTTAGGTGTTGGGTTTTAGGCGCCAGCGCGCCCTAACACCTAACCCCTAAAACCCAACACCTCTCCTGCATTGGACATTTCGGCCCATAGCCCCTATATCCCTCTCATCGATCCTCGTCGCGTCACGCATTGTTCCTCGCGCTCGCGCCGGATTTTTGTCGTTTCCCTCGATTTTCGATGTCTGCCGTGGAAGGTCCACGCGGACGTTTTGATAGGAGGCGGCAAATGGCTGTCGGTACAGTAAAGTTCTTCAACACCGCAAAAGGCTTCGGCTTCATCGCTCCGGAAACGGGCGGCAAGGATGTGTTCGTGCACATTTCCGCGGTCGAGCGTGCGGGCCTCAATGGCCTGAGCGACGGCCAGAAGGTCTCGTTCGATCTCGAACGCGACCGCCAGGGCCGTGACTCTGCGGCGAACCTGAAAGCGGTGTAACCATGACGGAGATCGATCAGCGCATACCTGATCTCTCCGACAAGGAGCTGGAGCGGCTGCACGCGAACGCAGTTCGCTTGTCGCAATCCGGCACGCCGAAACAGCGGGAGCAGGCGGAAAGCTTGCTCCCGCTTCTTGGCGTCGCGTTGGAGGATCGCCACGCCGCGCGCGCCGCTGCGCAAGCCGAGACGCGGCGCGCGGCGACGGAAAAGCGCGCCGTGGCGCGCAAAGCGGCGAAGCCCGCGGGATAGAAAAAGGATCAGGCGATGGCGCAAACAAAATTCGGCGCCGGACAGCGCGTGTCGATCGTGCGTTCGGGCGCTTTCAGTGCGCCGTCCGGCGTCTACCGCGTGCTCAATGCGTTGCCGCGAGAGCGCGGGCCGCAGCAATACCGGGTCAGGAACGAGACCGAGAATTTCGACCGGGTGATGGACGAAGCGCGGCTCGAGGCGATGGCCTATGAGTGAGCACAAATTGTTCGTGCGGCCGGAGCGGGCGCCGCAAGTGGTGCCGAAGACGCTGAAGTACCGCGATGACCAGGAGCATCTGCTGCGCCGCCTGGGCGGCGCTTTGGTGTTGCAATGGGATGAATTGCCGGACGCGTTGCAGGATCTCATCATCGACCAGGCCGCCGCCGTCGACGATCGCGATGCGGCGCCGCACGCGGCCGAAGACATCGAGCGCTTCATCCGCAACGTGAAGACGATGGCGCTGGCGAAAGCGCCGGACGGCAAATAGGCCATTAGAGCAGCCTGATCCGCGGCTCGAGACGCCGCGTCAGCATCAGATCCGAGAGCGCCCAGATGGCCGCGTCGGCGCGGTCGGTGTTTTCCGCGTTCGCATCGGCGCCGAGCGCCAGCAATTCCTCTTCGAGCGGCGCCAAGCCGGCGCAATGAAAGATACGCTCTTGTTCGTAGAGCAGCGCGATCGGTTCGGCGCGGGCGCGTTTGCCTTCGCTGGCGTGCACGAGATTGACGGGGCAGGGCGGGTTCGCTTGCGACAGCACCGTGCGCACCATTTCGCCGCCCTGATTGGCTTCGGCGACGATGCAGGTCGCGTTCCACCGCCGCGCGGCATCGGCGACGCGGCTGGCCCAGCCGAGCGGGGAGAGGCCGTGTGCGCTCGCGTCTTCGAGAATGTATGCTCGGGGCTGGGTGCTGGGTTCTGGGTGCTCGGGATTTGCCAGCACCGAGCCCCCACCACCCAGCACCGAACCAGCGACGACAATCCCGCACGCCGAGCCCGTGCGGCCCGCCGGCGGATCGACGGCGACGACGATGCGGTCGAAACGGGCGGGCGGCGCGGCGCGGAGGCGCGCGAATTGGGCGGCGCTGAAGAGCGCGGATTCGTTCTCGACGATGAGGCCTTCGAGTTCTTGGGCCTCTAATCGCGTGCCGCCATAGAGCGCGCGAACGTGGGCGAGGAAGGCGGGCGAGAGGTGCGCGGCGTTCTCCGTCGTCGGCGCGAGCGTGGTGATGCAGCCGGGTTCGGCGCGCAGGCGCTTCAAGCTTGCGAGCGGCTTCGGCGTTGTGGTGACGACGAGTTGCGGATTGGGGCCGCGGCGGAGCGCGAGGCGCAAGTTCGAGAGCGTGTCGGCGGGCTTGGGCCAGACGCAGAATTCATCGGCCCAGGCGGCGTCGAATTGCGGCCCGCGCAAACGCTCGGGCTCTTGCGCGCTGAAGCAATAGGCGATCGCGCCATTGGGCCAGACGAGGCGTTGGCGCGAGGCTTCGTAACGCGGCATCGGCCGATGCGTGAGCGCCCGCAAGCCGGAGACGCCGTCGATCATCACTTCGCGCACGTCGCGGTGCGTCGCGCCGATGAGGGCGAAGACGCCGCCCGGCGCGCTTTCCGCGCGCTCGGCCAGCCATTCGGCGCCGGCGCGCGTCTTGCCGGCGCCGCGGCCGCCTTGGAAGAGCCAGGTGGCCCAGGGTGTTTGCGGCGGCAGTTGTGCGGCGTGGGCGATGCTGCGCCAGAGTGCGGCTGCGGATTGGGGGTTGGGTGTGGTGCGCAGTGTTCGCACGGCGGCGCGCGCGGTGTGCAGCGGCACGCCGAAGCGGGCGGCGATGTAAGCGAGATTGCGTTCGTTGTGGGCGAGCTGTGTGCGCCAGGTGCGTTGTTTCACGTGCTTTAAGTCTCCTCTTTTTGCGACTCCCCGCCCCATTGCGGGGCGGGGTTGGGGGTGGGGGTGACGGCGGTGTTTTTCCGGATGGCGTGCCGCCCGCACCCCCCTCCCCAGCCCTCCCCCGCAAGGGGGGAGGGAGTCGCTGCGTTTGCGGCGCGCGCGTCATCCTTGGTGATCTGGTGGATCGAAAAACTTGCTCTCGAAACCGAGAGGTCGGGGCGCGTCGGACGCGCCGAGGTAGTCTCAAAATGTCCTCCTCCGCCAAGGCTTCGGAGGACGCGCGTCGAACGCGCCCCGTGTGTCGGCCGTTATTCCCGGATTGGCGAGCCAGGAGTTTTTGGCTCAGCTGCATGGTTTCGCACGCAGCGGCCTTAGCTCCTTATGACCACGAGCCGGTGCAGCGCGTCAGCATCTTCCGAAGGATGCTGGACCTCGCGGTTTCATGCCCCGCGAGCAATGCAGACGCCGTTCGCTTCGTCCGATGATGTTGAAGGCCTTCTACATCACCGGACTTTCTCAACGATGGTGCGGAAGATCGTCTTTTCCGTCTCATCGAAGCGACGCCTGCCGCGCCGGCCGATGTCTCCACATTCCAAAGCGTTCGGAGCTCTTCGAAACCCTCCCGTGTGGAGACAGGAAGCATGATACGGCCGGTGGAAGGGGTGTAGGATACGAAATTTTGGTAAGGTTGGGGTGGCGTTGCTCGTCGGCGGGGACCAACGCCGGTATTGACAGGGTCGCTACGTAGCGCCAATGTCAATACACGGGCAAGGACTAAGCTTTAAACTCGCGCGCGAAGGAGAACGTCCATGGCCGCCAAGGCAAAACGGAAGCGGGCTCAGGCGGAACGGGTCACGGCGGTGCGAACGAAGGCCGCGCCCATGAGCTTCCGCATCGATGCGCAGACGCGTGGCCTACTTGACCGCGCCGCCGCGGCCGCGGGGCAGAACCGCACCGAATTCATGCTGGCGGCGCTGCGTGAGAAGGCGGCCGAGGTGCTGCTGAACCAGCGGCTGTTCACGCTGAACGATGCGGATTGGGACGCATTCGTTGCACGTCTGGACGATCCGCCGCCGCCCAACGCGAAGCTCAAGGCGCTGCTGGCGCGCACGCCGGTCTGGGATCGATCGTGACCCGGTCGGCTCGTCATTCCGGGGCATCGCGCAGCGATGAACCCGGAATCCAGGGGCAAACGACGAAGCGGCCGCCCCTGGATTCCGGATCGCGCTGCGCGCGTTCGGAATGACGAAGAAACAGCAAGCGGTGGCGAAGCAGAGCGCGAAGATATCAAAGCCCACCGCGCTCAAGGCCGGCCACGACGTGGCCGGCTTCAGCTGCGGGCGCGCGCAGATCGACGACTGGCTGAAGAACCGGGCCAAGAAGGCGCTCGAGAGCGACACCGCGCGCACCTACGTCGTGTGCCGCGGGCCGAAGCGTGTGATCGGATACTATGCGCTCGCGGCGGGCGCGGTCGCGCGAGAGAGCGCGTCTGGCGCGCTGAGCCGGAATGCGCCTGATCCGATTCCGGTGATCATTCTGGCGCGGCTCGGCGTCGATGCAGGTGAGCAGGGGCAGGGGATCGGCCGCGATCTCTTGGCCGATGCGATGCGGCGGTCGTTGCAGGCGGCGCGCATCATCGGCGCGCGTGCGCTGCTAATCCACGCGCTCGATGCGGACGCGGCGCGGTTCTACGAGGGGCTGGGATTCGCGCGCCTGAAGGCGCCGGAGGAGACGACGTTTTTTGTGACGATGAGGGAGATGCGGGAGGGGTTGGGGTAGGGGCTGATGAGCGCCAGTGCCACCGCATTCTGATGGTCGGCACCGACTCGCGCTAGATTCATATTATGAGCCTTAGTGACGATAGGCGACAGGCACTTAAGAGGCTGCGCAAGAACCTTTGCACAGCCCAAGACGCACCGTTCTTCGACTTATGCTGGGCGATTGAGGCCGTCCAAACAGGGAGGGTGGCCGAAGCCCGCAGATACATGCAATTTCCACCGGAAGCTGCGGACGCTCGTTTCAAGTCCCCTTATGCCGTCTTTCCGTGGGAGATCGAAACGCTGCTAAGCGAGCTGTTGATTGTCCCGAAGCGGCCTCTCAGAGACGGACCAAACAAGGTTCTCAATTGCCGGAAGTTCGGCGCGATCGTGAAAATCATCAATGCCCTGCGCGATCTTGAGAACGCTGAGTCCGGCATCTATTTGCGCCGAATGAACATACTCGACGAGTTGCATCGCATCGCTCAGCGCGAATTTCCATGGCAGTCAGGCTACTTCAATCGCATTCAGTTCTATCGATACTCATACATCTACGGAGGGCAAGACTGCGCCACGTTCTTCGAGCAACAATATGGCGTCTCGCCGAATGCTGTCTCGCTTTTTGGTTTCGGAATGCATGGGCATTTTTTGCGGCGTCCCGCGTTCCGAGGTAGAATTGACCTTGCGGTATTTGGACTCACTGACGCAAACGCCCGGGCCGCCCTCAAGCTAATTGGCGCGCCGCTACCGACAATACGAACGACCTTCAAGGCCGAACTTGATCAGGTATCTCGTAAGTGGGGGCAGGCTCCCCCGATCGCATACAGGCCAAGCGTATTTCGACGGTATCCTCTTGTGGAATTCCCGGACGGACTCGTCAGATCGCCGCTTCCGGAACTGATCCTGCAGCGGGTAACGTCGGGTTTGTACTACGATCTTCTCCCCGGCGGCGGGAGCCTTCGTAATGAAGCGAGCCGTCGGTTCGAGCGTTACTCGGGCGAATTGCTGGGCGCTCTAATCTCAAGTGTCGATGTAACGTATGAGTACCAATACCGGCACCTGGGCCGAGGCTATCGATCGCCCGACGTCCTCGGATCGGCCCGCGGTCTTTTGCAACTAATCATAGAGTGCAAGGCGACGAAGCTGTCGTTGGATGCCCAGTACGCGGAAGATCCGATAAAACTCGCACAGGCCGGTTACGATGAACTTGCGAAAGGTGCCTATCAAATTTGGCGCCACGTAGCGCACGTCAGAGGGGGAAGCACTCGTCACACTCTTCATCCAAACGCATTTGGCGTTGTACTAACCCTGGACAATTGGATGATGATGTCACGTGAGCTGCGCAAGGCCGTGCTCAGAAAAGCAGAAGCGCTTTGCGAAGCGGTCGATGACATTCAGCGCGAAGACAAAATCCCGGTAGTCTTTTGTTCGATCAAGGACTTTGAGAACGTTTTGCTGCAGGCAGATCACGAAGGTCTTATAGCGGCTCTAGCAGCTGCCGCCGCCGAGAACTACGCCGGCTGGCAACTTCCCGATGTCCACAAAGACATCGGGCGACCGAACCTTGAGAAGTCCTATCCTTTCGATATGGGCGACGTCCTTCCTTGGGTGAGATTGGTTGAGGAGGAGGCGAGGCGTCGCAAAGCTGATTAGTTTAGCCCTGTTGTGCGGTGCGGGAGTGCCCGCCCCGGCTCTGGTGCTCAAGCATTGACGAGATGAACGTGCGGCGAGCCGGTGCGGCATCGCCCCTCCGTCTCGCGCGGTGCAATGCGGAGGGAGGAAACATCGCCTAATCTTCATCCACCACATCGACCAGAATATCCCGCTTCCCGGCCGCATTCGCCTCCGAGATAATCCCCGCCTTTTCCATCTTTTCGATCAGCGTGGCGGCGCGGTTGTAGCCGATTGAGAGGCGGCGCTGGAGATAGCTGGTGCTGGCTTTGCGGTCGCGTTGGACGATTTCGACGGCGCGGTCGAACAGGTCGTCGCCGCCTTCGCCGTCGGCGAACAGTTCGGGATTGTCGTCGGCGCCGTTCTCGTTCGGCTCGGCGGTGACGTCGGTGCGATATTGCGGCGCGCCTTGGGCTTTCAGCATGTCGACGACGCGTTCGACTTCGGCGTCGGTCACGAACGGGCCGTGCAGGCGGCGGATGCGGCCGCCGCCGGCCATGAACAGCAAGTCGCCTTGGCCGAGCAATTGTTCGGCGCCTTGTTCGCCGAGGATGGTGCGCGAGTCGATCTTGCTGGTGACCTGGTAGGAGATCCGGGTCGGGAAGTTGGCCTTGATCGTGCCGGTGATGACGTCGACGCTGGGGCGCTGCGTCGCCATGATGACGTGGATGCCGGCGGCGCGCGCCATTTGCGCGAGACGCTGCACGGCCGCCTCGATCTCCTTGCCGGCCGTGATCATGAGATCGGCCATCTCGTCGATGACGACGACGATGTAGGGCATCGGCTCGAGCGGCAGCTCGCGGGTTTCGTAGATCGGCTCGCCGCTGGTGGGGTCGAAGCCGGCGTGCACGGTGCGCTCGAGCCGTTCGCCGCGCTCGAGCGCGTCGCGGACGCGGTCGTTGTAGCCGGTGATGTTGCGCACGCCGAGCTTGGACATGCGGCGATAGCGGTCCTCCATCTCGCGCACGGTCCATTTGAGCGCGACGACGGCTTTCTTCGGATCGGTGACGACGGGGTGCAAGAGGTGCGGGATGCCCTCGTAGACGCTGAGCTCCAGCATCTTCGGGTCGATCATGATGAAGCGGCACTCGTCCGGCGTGTGCTTGTACAAGAGCGACAGGATCATGGCGTTGATGCCGACCGACTTGCCCGAGCCGGTGGTGCCGGCGATGAGCAGGTGGGGCATCTTGGTGAGATCGGCGGCGAAGGGATCGCCTTCGATGGTCTCGCCGAGCGCGAGAGGCAGATCGCCCTGGGTGCCGGCGAAGCTGGTGGAGTTGAGCAGCGTCTGCAGGAAGACGGTTTCGCGCTTGGCGTTGGGGAGCTCGATGCCGATGGCGTTGCGGCCGGGGATGACGGCGACGCGCGCGGCGGTGGCGTTCATGGTGCGGGCGATGTCGTCGGACAGGCCGATGACCCGGGAGGATTTGACGCCGGCGGCGGGTTCGAACTCGAACAGGGTGACGACGGGGCCGGGGCGCGCGGAGAGCACTTCGCCTTGCACGCCGAAATCGGCGAGCACGGTTTCGAGTTGGCGGCTCATTTGGTGCAGCGTCTGCGCGTCGGTGTGGGTGACGCGCTGCTTCGGCGTGGCGAGCAGGTCGGTGTCGGGCAGCTCGAAGTCGTCATCGAGCGCCATCGCGTGCTGCTTGTGTTGTTTCTTCTCCGGCTTCGGCGCCTGGCGCGGCTGGCGCGGCGCTTCGGCGTCAACGCGCTGCGGCGCGCGCGGGGCGGGACGCGGCGCCGGGCGCGGGCGTTCGCTGACGCGCGGGGCGGGGCGGTCCTGGCGGGGCGTTTCCTCGTCTTCGTCGGGGCGGCGCGTCTTCTCCGAGACGTAACCGATGGCGCGTTGCGTCGCGGCGGCGGAGCCGACAGCGGCGCGCTTGGCGACTTGGGCGGCGCTCTTCACGTCCTCGGCGCGCACTTGGAACGACCAGCCGACCGCGAGCAGGCCGACAATGGCGCACAAGATGCCGGTGATGACGTGCGGGAACGGCAGGCCCGGCATCGACGCGAGGCCGGCGATGAGGCCGGAGGTCCAGTCGCCGAACAGGCCGCCGAAGCCGGTCGCGAGCGGCCAGCCGTCTGGCGTCGGGATGGTGGAGGCGGCGCCGGCGAGCAAGAGGATGCCGATGAGGCAGGCGCCGACGCGGCGCTTGTCGATGCGGGCGACGAGTTGGCGCCGCCAAACGCGCAGCGCGCCGGCGGCCATCAAGGCGGCCATGGCGAGCGGGGCGGCGGCGCCCAAAGTTTGGATGATGAGATCGGAGACGACGGCGCCGGGGCCGCCAAAAAGGTTAGTGACGGCCGCGTCCGTCGCGGTGTTGAGGCTCGGATCTTCTGGTGAATAGGTGACGACGGCGCCGAGGCCGTAGGCGCCCACGATCGCCGCGCCGACAGAGAGCGCCGCCCGCTTCAAAGCGAGCCGCGCCGCCGCGGAAGTGGCGAAGGAGGGGGCGCGCGCCCCTTGGCTGTAGGCTTCTGACATTGAGGTGAAGGCGCTCGTTCTGCGGCTGTCTTGAAGCGGGAATGTTGGCCTTCCCGGTAAACGAGCGGTGAAGATTCGGAGGCGAACAGGGTTACCGCGGCAGTCATTTGGGTTGCGAAAAAGGAGCGATTTACGAAGGTAAATCGCGGGGCTAGGGGCTGGGTGCTAGGGGCTAGGGAGCGGGCAGCTCAACCTAGCCCCTAGCCCCGAGCCCCTAGCCCCTACGAGTGATACGCCACTTCGCCGTGTTCGGCGTAGTCGACGCCTTCGGACTCGACTTCTTTGCTGACGCGGCCGCCGGTGAGGCCGCGGGCGATGACCCAGACGATGAGCGAGCCGACGCCCGACCAGACCAGCGTGACGGCGACGCCTTTGAGCTGGGCGATCACTTGCGGAACGATGCCGGGATAAACGGCCGCGCCGCCGGCGGCGTAGTCGACGATGCCGGCGCCGCCGAAGGCGGGGTTGACGACAATGCCCGTCCCGATGGCGCCGACAATGCCGCCGATTCCGTGAATGCCGAAGACGTCGAGGCTGTCGTCGTATTTGAGCCAGGATTTGAGGGCCGAGCAGGCGAAGAGGCAGATCGGTCCCGCAACGAGGCCGAGCATGAGCGCGCCGACGGGGCCGGCGAAGCCCGCGGCCGGGGTGATGGCGACGAGGCCGGCGACGGCGCCGGAGGCGAGGCCCAGGAGGCTCGGCTTACGCTTGAAGATCCATTCGGTGAGCATCCACGAGAGCGCGGCGGCGGCGGGGGCGACGAAGGTGTTGACCAGCGCCAGCGCGGCGTAGGCGTTGCTCTCCAAGTTCGAACCGGCGTTGAAGCCGACCCAGCCGACCCAGAGCAGCCCCGCGCCGATCACGGTGAAGGTGAGGTTGTGCGGCGGCATCGGTTCTTTGCGATAGCCGGTGCGGCTGCCCAGCAGCACGGCGCCGACGAGCGCGGCGACGCCGGAATTGATGTGCACGACGGTGCCGCCGGCGAAGTCGAGCGCGCCGAAGCTCCAGATGAGGCCAGCGCCGGCGGCGAGCGCTTCGGAATTGGCGGGATCGGACGCCATCATCGGCCCGCCCCACCACCAGACCATGTGCGCCATCGGATAATAGACGACGACCGGCCACAGCACGGCGAAGACGACGATGGTCGAGAACTTCACCCGCTCGGCGACGCCGCCCAACACAAGCGCGGCGGTGATGCAGGCAAACGTCATCTGGAAGGCAACGAAAACCAACTCCGGGATGGAGATTCCGACCGAGAAGGTTTCGACCATAGTCGTGGTGTCGACGCCGGCGAGGAAGGCTTTGCTGAAGCCGCCGACGAAGCGGTTGAGATCGCCGCCGTCGGTGAAGGCGAGCGAATAGCCGACCAAGAGCCACATCACCATGCCGATCGCGGTGACGACGAACACCTGGCTCAAGAGCGAGACGATGTTCTTGGCGCGCACCAAGCCGCCATAAAAGAGCGCAAGGCCGGGGATGATCATCATCAGCACGATGATTGTGGAGATCAGCATCCAGGCGACGTCGCCTTTGTCGATTGTGGGGGCGGCTGCTTCGGGCGCGGGTTCGGGCGGCGCTTCGAGGGCGGCGACGGGCGGCGCCGGCGCGATGGTTTCGACGACGGCGGCCGCCCCTTCTTGCGCGGAGGCCGGCGCTGGCGTGAAGGCGGCTAAAGCAAGCGCTACAACGAAAACGGCGACCAACACGAATACGCTGCGGCGCCGCTCGTCATTCCGGGGCTCGCGAAGCGAGAACCCGGAAAAAACCAGGGCGTGAAGAGCTGTGCGTTGGCCCCTGGGTTCCGGGTCGCGCTCTGCGCGCCCGGAATGACGAAGAGTTTGATGTGCGGTCATGCCAACCCCCTTAGGTTCGGAAGCCGATTGGGTCGTGCGCCCGCGGATCGGGCAATGCTTTCCGGACGAAGCCTGTGCGCTGCAGCGCCGCCGCTCAAAAAAGCGGCGCCCTGCCTCAAGCTTGCGCGCGCGGGACGCATCGACGGGCGCGGCGCCGCGCACTAATCGTTGGTCATGAGCAATGGACGCGGTTTCGACGCTGACGTGATCCTCTCCGGCGGCGGGCTGGTGGGGCAGACCTTGGCGCTGGCTTTGGATCAGGCCGGCGTTTCGGTGATCGTGATCGATGCGTCGAAGCCGGCCGAGACGTTGGCGCCGGCGTTCGACGGGCGCGCGTTCGCGATCGCGTTCGCGTCGTACCGGATGTGGCGGGCGCTGGGGCTGGGCGATCAGCTCGACGCGGTGGCGCAGCCGATCGAACAGATCATGGTGACGGACGGCAAGCTCGGCACAAGCGCACGGCGCGGCGGGCCGTCGCCGCTGCATCTGCATTTCGATGCGGCGGAGTTGTTCGGACGCCGCACCTCCTCCTCGATGGAGGAGGTGGCCGCGAAGCGGCCGGAGGAGGTGCGCGCGCGGAAGACGAAGAAGGAGCCTCCGGAGGCTCGCTCGTCACGACCATTGGCCTCACCTCCTCAGTCATCGCTTCCGCCTTCGCCAAGGCTACGGCGGACGGGTCGCGATGACAGCTCCTCCATCGAGGAGCAGCGGGAGCCTTTGGGCCTGATGCTCGAAGCGCGGCATGTGCGGATGGCCCTGGATAGCGGCGTGAAGGCGCGGGCCTCGATCAAGATGGTTCAGCCGATGTCGGTGAGCGCGATCGAACGCGATCCCGCGGGCGCGACGGTGACGTTGGCGGATGGGAAGCGTTTGCGCGCGCCGCTCTTAGTGGGCGCGGACGGGCGGCGTTCGTTCGTGCGCGGGGCGGTCGGCATCCGCACCATCGGCTGGGACTATCCGGTGACGGCGATCGTGGCGACGATTGCGCACGAGAAGCCGCATGGCGCGGTGGCGCATGAGTTCTTCTTGCCGAACGGGCCGTTTGCGATTTTGCCTCTCAAAGGCAATCGCTCGAACATCGTTTGGGCCGAGCCGCGGGCGGCGGCGGAGGCGCTGCTGAAAATGAACGAAGCGGATTTCCTGTCGGAGCTGGGCCGCCGCTTCGGTGATTTCCTCGGTGAACTTTCGCTGGAAGGCCCGCGCTTTGGCTATCCGCTGTCGCTGCAATTGGCGGAGCGGATGATCGACGCGCGCGTGTGTTTGGCTGGCGACAGCGCGCATGGGATTCATCCGCTGGCGGGGCAGGGATTGAATCTCGGTTTGAAAGACTGCGCGGCGTTGGCGGAGTGCATTGCCGATGGGATGTCGGTGGGCTTGGATCCGGGCGATGTCTCGATCCTGGAGCGCTATCAGCGCTGGCGGCGGTTCGACAACGTGACGATGGCGCTCGGCATGGAGTTCTTCGACAAATTGTTCTCGAACGAAGTGCGGCCGCTGCGGATGGCGCGGCGTGTCGGCCTGGCTGCCGTGAACGCGGTTGGGCCGGCGCGGCGGTTTTTCATGAAATACGCGGGCGGCGCCGCGGGCGATTTGCCGAAGCTGCTGCGTGGGGAGACGCTGGCGGCATAGCCGAGATGTTCTGCGCAGACCGGTATTCGTCATTCCGGACGCGCGGAGCGCGATCCGGAATCCAGGGGCGAGCGCTGTGCTGGATTCCCCTGGATTCCGGGTTCTCAGCTTCGCTGAGCCCCGGAATGACGATTCATCGGACTCTGCCGTGTGGACAGAACCGCTCCCCTAGGACGGTCTTCAGCGCTATAATGGCTCGATGGCCGACGAGTTCATCAAGTCGCTACCGCGTGAGACCGCCGCTCGAGTGCGGTCGCTGGCTGCCCGCTCGGGCGGGGAGCGGACGGCGGCGGAGTGGGCCACGCATAAGCAGCGTATGCGCGAGATTCAGGCCAATCTTGCAATCGAGGACATGCCTCTGCGCGAAGACGAATTGGCGTTTTTCGATTTTGCTTTCGGACTCAATGTAGCGGCGGAAGAGGAGCGCGCGTTGCTCCGCCTTTGGAACGAGGAGCGGCGCAGACCGCCCGTGATTGCCGCCGAGTGAGCGGCGAGCCGCCAGCTGTCGGCCGCTCAGCTCGAGAACGGCGCGCGCACGCGACGCACTTCTATTCGGGCACCGATGTGCTGCGGAATATTCCGGATATCCGAGATGCTGCGACGCTGGAGGAGTTCGAGCGCTTCGCAGTGTCCACTGCTTCTAAATTCCGCGCCCCACTAGAAGCATTCACGTACCAGGCGTTCAAAGGGCTGCATCGCGAGCTGTTCGAGGACGTCTATCGGTGGGCCGGTCAGATTCGCGACTACTCCACCGGCCGCGGCTCAGCGCCGTTCTGTCTGCCCGAATTCATCGACGACAACATGGAGCGCATCTTCGCGCAGCTGGCGGCGAATGCGGTTCTAAAGGACCTTACAGCCGACGCATTTGCCGAGCACGCGGCCGAGCTGATCAACGAGATCAATGCGGTTCACCCGTTCATCGAGGGCAATGGGCGGGTGAGCCGCGAATTCCTTCGAGATCTGGCCGAGCACGCCGGACATCCGCTCGATCTCTCCAGGTTCGAGCGCGACACTTGGTACGCCGCCGCTGCGCGCGGGTTCGAGGCGGCGGACAATGCGCCGATGCGGAAGTGCATTCGGAGGGCCCTGATCGCCGGTTGACGAGAGGCTGGCGGTTTGAGTTAACAGCACGGTCATCCTGGGCTCAATGCTGCGCATTGCCCCAGGATGACGGATTTAGCGGCGGTGCTGTTTTAGGCTCAGACCACTTTCATTCCTTGCATGTGCATGTGCTTGGTCAGCAGCAGGTTTTCTTCTTCGGACATGCGGTCGCGGAAGGCGGGGAAGATCTCGTTTTCTTCTTCGCGGATGTGCTGATCGATCGCTTCCTTGAATTCGCGCAGGCGCACGATCCAGGCCGGGCTGTTGGGCTCGATGTCGAACTGGAGTTCGGAGAGGAAGGTTTTCACCTCGACATGGTCGGCGAACAAGTGCTGGGCCTGCTGTTCGTCGATGCGCCGCAGCGCCGGATAGATGGCGAGCTCTTCCTGCAGCGCGTGCTTGGTGAGCGCGTGGTCGATGGCGTGCAGACCGGACTTGCGCTTGCCGGGCTCGCTTTCGTCGGTTTCGAGCAGGGTGTCGAAGATTTTCGCGACGGCGCGGTGCTCCATCGTCAAGGCGTCGACCCAATCGCGCGAGGTGAGCGCCTCGGCGCCCTGCATCGCCAGCTTGCGGGCCGGGTTGGCCAGCAGCGCGCCGGCGGCGAAGCCCAAACCGGCTGACAGCGCAATCTCGCCCATACGGTTGCGTTCCATCGTGTCCTCCTACGTGGAATGGAGGCACAACAGATCGACGCGCGGCGGCGTTCCGCGCCGTTACCACATGGACGGCGATTTAATCCGCGTTGACGGGCGCGGCGATGCGCTGTGCGGCGGACTGACCGCGCGCGAGCGTGTCGGCGAGACGGCGGGCGAGGGCGACGATGGTGAGGGTCGGGTTGGCCTGGCCGCCGCTTGGGAACACGCTGCCGGAGGCGACGTGGAGATTCTCAATGGTGTGGACGCGGAGATCGGTGTCGACCACGCCGGCGGCTGCGTTCGTGCTCATGACCGCGCCGCCGAGCTGGTGATAGCCGTCGCGCGCGGCGGCGCGGACGCTGGCGACGCTTTGGTCGCGGTCGCCGGCGAAGAGAAGCTTGCCGGCGTGCGCTTGCTGGAGATCGGCGTCGAGCAATTCGTGGGCGCGGACGACGGAGTCGATTTCCGCGTCGCGCATGCGGAAGTCGATGCGGAGCTTGGGCAAGCCGGCGGAGTCGAGCGACTCGCCGAGGCTGATGCGGTTGTCGGCGTGCGGGGGCTGTTCGGCGTGATAGTCGAGCCGCCAGGCGTTGGCGGCGGCGGGCGTCAATTTGGTCTGCCGCGGATGGCGGCCGGTGAGGCGCGCGGCGGTGAGAAGGTAGGCGGCGCTGGTGAGGCCCGCGGCGGCGCTCCACGGCGCGCGGGCGACGTTGGCGAGGTGCGGCCCAAGCGCGCCTTCGCCGCGGCCGAGGCGCAGCATGCGCGTGGCGAGATAGCGGGCGCTGGCGGTCGCGTCGCCGTGCGCGGGATTGGCGGCGGCGCCGTTCTCAAACCAGAAGGCGATGTTGACGATGTTTTCGTCCGTCACCGTTTGCGGCGTGGGGCGCAGGCGCCGGCGGGCGTAGATGTTGTCGCCGATCGGGCGGGTGGTGAAGGCGGCGACGTCGGCGGGGTCGCTGGGCGCAATCGCCGCGATGGCGCCGGTGAGATGGCCCATGTAGCAGCGGCCGAGCGCGTCGCTGAAGAGGTGCGGATGTTCGCGCTGCAAGAGCAGTAGAAGTTTGAGTGTGCCGAGGCCGCCGCTGGTGAGGACGATCTGTTTCGCGCGCACGCGCTTCTCGCCGACCCGCACGGCGGCGATGCGGCCGCTCGCGTAGTCGAGGCCGGTGACGCGGGCGTTGGTAACGATGGCGGGGCCGTCGGCGGCGGCGATGCGCGCGCGCCAGCGCCGGCCCATGTTGAGTTCGGGGCCCCAGCATTCGTCGCGCAGCGCGTCGAAGCGCTGGAGCTTTTGGAACGCCGGCGGCGGGGCGGACTCGCTGACGCTTTTGCTGCCGAGAAACGCCGCGGCTTTCTCCCACCATGGCAGCATGTCGTCATAGTTGATGGGCCAGTGGCGGAAGTCGACGGGGTCGAACGGGATGCTGCGGCCGCCCCACCAATGCGTCGAGCCGCCGAGCGCGGAGGCGGCGACGATGTCGACCGGATCGTGGAATTCGGGATGCGCGATTTCGGCGGCGCGAATGTCGGGCTCGCCCGGGATCGGGCGCGCGCCGCCGGCTTCGAGCAGCGCTACCTTGAGGCCGTGGTCGTGCAAGTCGAAGGCGCAGGCGAGGCCGGCCGGGCCGGCGCCGACGACGATGGCGTCAAATTCGCTGTCGAGCGCGGAGAGTGACGTAAGCGGCATGCGGGCGCGCAGAGAGTATCCACGCTCGGGCGCAGCTTCCAATGCGTTCGCGCGCCGCGGCGCGAATTAAGCATGACGTCGGTTCAGGCGGCGTTCGGCTCGCACACTGGGCAGCGCAGGTTCGGCACACCGGGATAGGCCGGGCGGTGCTCTGTGCGCTTACACTGAATGCAGGTGTAGCAGACTTCAGGGCCGGTGCGCTTCACGCGCACGCCGAGATAAATCATGAGGCCGCCGTCCGCGCGGGCGATCTCGATGGCGCGCTGCTGGATTTCGCGGAGCGCGGCTTTGTCTTCCTTCGACGGCACTAAGCCTCATCCCTGAGCGCGCGTTGGGCGAGGGTTTCGCGGTAGATGCGCAGGCGCTCGCCTTTGGTGCGGCCGAGGTCGTAGAGCAGGTCCCAGGAATAGAGGCCGGTGTCGTGGCCGTCGTCGAAGCTGATGCGCACGGCGTAGCGGCCGACGGCGTCGGCTTTCACTACGTTGACGTTGGCCTTGCCGGTGACGGGCGGCGGCGGGTTGGGGCCGTGGCCCTTGTTTTCGGCGCTGGGGCTTTCGACACGCAGGAGTTCGAACGGGATCTCGAAATGGGCGCCATCATCGAAGGCGATCATGAGCTGCCTGGTTGCGCGGTCGAAGACGAGATCGGTCGGCCAGGGACGCGTGATTGCTGCTGCGGTCATGACTGAACACCCATCCCGGGATTGCGCGCAGCGCAAGTCCGGGGCCCATAAACGCGTGTGGTGGAGGATAAGACGCCGAACCCGCCGCGCTTCAGCGGCTGAGAGTTGGGTTTATGGGTGCCGGGCTCGCCGCTTCGCGCCACGCCGGGAATGGGTGGAGAGAGCGGCGCCATTACTCGTCCACTCCCAGTTCGCGCGCTTCGTCGATCAACATGATGGGGACGCCGTCGCGGACGGGATAGGCGAGGCGGGCGCGTTCGCTGACCAGTTCCTGGCGTTCGCGGTCGTAGCGCAGCGGCGTGCGCGTTTGCGGGCAGACGAGCACTTCGAGCAGCTTGGGATCGGGTTCGCTCATTGGATCGGCCTGTGCTCGTCGTCGGAGGCGGCGTCCCATTCCAAGAGCGCGATCAGCGCCTTGGCGCGCTCTTCGAGGGTGATGGTTTCCAAGAGCGCTTGCTTCGCTGCGGCGTCGAACGGGCAGACCTGGGCGGCGACGTTGATGATGGTTTCGGTGGGCGCCTGCTCGACCGAGTCCCAATCGACCTGGAAGCCGTGCAGCGCGGCGTAGGTCTTGAGCGAGGCGATCAGGCCGTCGCGGTCGATAGCGCGGCCGGGCGAGGGCGAGAAATCGTCGGCGAACGGTTCGTAATTGACGATGGCCTGGCGATAGGGCGTGCCGCCTTCGAGCTCCTGTTCGAGATCGAAGCGGCAGACGCCGGTCAAGGTGATGAGATAGCGGCCGTCGTCGGTTTCGTTGAACGAGGTGATGCGGCCGACGGCGCCGACGTCGCAGAGCTGCGGCGCGGGATCGCTTTCTTCGCCTATCGCCGGCTGGATCATGCCGATGAGGCGCTCGCCGCCGAGCGCGTCGTCGACCATGTTGAGATAGCGCGGTTCGAACACGTTGAGCGCGAGCACGCCGCGCGGCATCAGGATCGCGCCGCTCAGCGGAAACAGCGGCACTGTCTGCGGCAGGTCGGCGGGCTTGCGATAGCCGAAGGCGCTCATGAGAACAGAATCGCCGACAGCTTGCGGCGCCCCTGCTTGGTGACGTCGGAGGTGGGGCCGGCGGCTTCGAAGATTTTCAAGAGCTGCGTGCGCGCGGCGCCCTCGTTCCAGTCGCGCTCCTTGGCGATGATGGCGAGCAATTGCGCGCTGGCGCCTTCGAGATCGCCGCGGGCGGAGAGCGCTTCGGCGTAGTCGAAGCGGGCCTGGTGGTCGTCCGGGTTGGCTTTGACCGCGGTGGCGAGTTCGTCGCTGTCGCCGGCGTCGGCGCCGTTGGCGGCGAGTTCGAGCGCGGCGCGGACGCCGGCGATCTCTGGGTCGTTGGCCTTCTCGGGCGGCGTCATGTCGAGGATTTCGCGGGCTTCGTCGGCATTGCCGCTCTGCAGCGCGATGCGGGCCATGCCGGCGATCGCCTTGGTGTTGGCGGGATCGAGCTGCAGCACGGCCATGAAGCCTTGCGCGGCGCCGCCGATGTCGCCGAGCTTCACACTTTCGGCGGCTTGGGCGAGCAGCGGCTCGATCTCCGCTTCCATGCTGGCGCCGCCGAGGCGGTCGACGAAGAGCTTGATCTGGCTTTCGGGAATGACGCCCATGAAGCCGTCGACGGGGCGGCCTTGATCGAAGGCGTAGACGGCCGGGATCGAGCGGACGCCGAGCTGGCCGGCGACGCTGGGATGCTCGTCGATATTGATCTTCACCAGCTTCACCTTGCCGCCGGCTTTGCGCACGGCGGATTCAAGCGGCGGCCCAAGCTGACGGCAGGGGCCGCACCACGGCGCCCAGAAATCGACGATCACCGGCTGCGCGCGCGAGGCTTCGATGACGTCGGCCATGAAGCCCTGGTCGGAGCCGTCCTTCACCAGATCGGCGGGCGCGGGCCCGCCTTCGAGAATGGTCATTCCGTGTCCCTTAGAATTTCAGGGCTGAACATGGGCCGTTGGGGTGGCGGGTTCAATTCTGGCCGGTTGGCCGGCGGCGTCGAAGGCGAGGCGGATCGGCTCGCGGCCGAGGTCGCGGATGAATTTGAGCATGTCGCCGGGGCTGATGGCGGTGGTGGCGTCGTTGCGCAGCGGATGGAAGTTCACCGGATCGTGGGCGAAGAAGGCCTCGTCCAGCAGCAGCGTGACCTGGCGCTCGGGATCGTTGATCAGCGCGAACAGCGTCACCGAGCCAGGCGTGACGCCGAGATGTTGCATCAGCCGCTCGGCCGAGCCGAAGCTGAAGCGGCCGGCGCCGAGAAGTTTGGAGACCGCGTTCAAGTCGATGGCGGTGTCGCTGAGCGCGCAGAGGAGGAAGAGCTTTCCCTTTTTGTCCTTCAAGAACAAGTTCTTGGAGTGGCCGCCCGGCATCTGCGCCTTGAGGTCGAGGCCTTCTTCCACGGTGAAGACCGGCCGGTGCGGCGTGGTCGTATGGGCGATGCCGAGGCGATCGAACAGCGCGAACAAATCGTCTGAAGTCGCGGGTCGCCGGGGCGGGGCGTCGTGTGGCGGGGCGGTCATTTGGCCGTATAGTTCGGGGCGATGAGGCTGACGTGCTATCCGCTGCAGACCTACCCGCCTGAAATCCGTCCGGGAAGGCCGGAGCGGGCGTGGATGGACGCGTTTACGGACCGTCACGCTTACCGCTGTCTGCCGCTCACCATCGCCAATTGCACCGGCTGGGAGATCGTGACGCCGGCGCCGTTCACCGCTGCGTGGAACGGGGGGCCGGCGCTGAGCGACGTCACGTTCGAAAGCGAGGGCGATGTGCACAAGCACTTCGCGACGTCGATGTTCGCGCGCGGCGTCGTCACCTTCAATGCAGGCTATTTGTTCCGCACCGATCCTGGCTGGGACATGTGGGTGGGCGGGCCGCCAAATTGGATCAAGCATGGCATCCAGCCGCTCACCGGCATCGTCGAGACGAGCTGGCTGCCGCAAGCCTTCACCATGAACTGGCGCTTCACCGCGCCGGGGACGGTGTCGTTCGAAGCCGGCGAGCCGTTCTGCATGATCATGCCCGTGCCGCACGCGGCGATCGATGAATGCGCGCCGGTGATCAAGGCGTTGAAGGATGAGCCGGCGCTGGAGGCCGAGACCAAAGAGTGGATGAAAAGCCGCAGCGAATTCATCGCCCGGGTGCGCGCCGGCGATCCCGAAGCCGCAGGGCAAGTCTGGCAGCGCACGTATTTTGCGGGCAAGACGCTGCGCGGCGAAGCGGCGGTCGGCGATCACATCCACAAGCGCAGGCTGGCCGCGCCGCGCCGCGCCGACGACGTTTAGGACGGTAATGAAACTCACCTGCTATCAAGTCGATCCGCAGCCGGCCGAGCTCGTGCCGGGAGCGCCGGATCGCGATTGGATGGACAAATTCTCCGATCGCCATCCCTATCGATGCCTGCCGCTGGTGGTGGCGAACACGACGGGCTGGTCGCTTTTGTCGCCCGTGAGCTTCACCGCGACCTGGAACGGCGGGCCGCGGATCGAGGACATCCGCCTCGATCCGGACGACGACACGCCCGCCGGGCTGCTGAAGCGCTGGGCGGTGTCGCATTTCTCCGGCGGCGTGCTGACGTTCCACACCGGCTATCTCTTCCGCACCGAGCCGGGCTGGGACGTCTGGGTCGGCGGGCCGCCCAATCATGTGAAGGACGGCATTCAGGCGCTGACCGGCGTGGTCGAGACCTATTGGCTGCCGTTTCCGTTCACGATGAACTGGCGCTTCACCCGCCCGGGCATGATCTCGTTCAAGAAGGGCGAGCCGTTCTGCTTCATCATGCCGATCCCGCACGAGGAATATGACGCGACGCAGCCGATCGTGAAATCGATCCACGACGATCCGGAGTTGAAGCGCCAATACGAAGCCTGGGGCGAGAGCCGCACCAAATTCCTGAACCGCCTCGGCGACCGCGACGAGGAAGCGGTGAAACATGGCTGGCAGCGCGACTATTTCCGCGGCCGCACCCCGGAAGGCCACATCGCGCCGGACAGCCATATTAATCGCCGGCGGCTGAAAGCGCCGCGGAAGGCGGAGCCGGGGGAGTGACTGTTGGGCTTCCAAGCGCCGACGAGGCGGGCGCTTACATTTGGCTCGATCACGACGCTGAGGAGACGTGGCTGGTCGAAGAAGTGGCGGCGCGTTTGCGCCGCGGGGATGAACTCTGCGTCGCCGAACAGGACGGCGGTCTGCTGATCCGATGGCGCGGCGCGGACCACGTGTCGCCGCTCACCTATTCGCCGCACGATCGCTACATCACGCTGTCCTCGTTGGCCGAGCTGTTGAAGCCGGCTTACCGATTCCTGTTGCTCAAGGAGACGCTGTCGGAGTCGCAGCATGGGGTGCTGGTGCGGCCGGCGGAGGAGGCGCCGGCGGAGCTGCCGCCGCACCTTATCCCGTTGCAGCAGGGGCTCGATTATTTCGAACCTGGGCCGCTGACGATCCCCTATCTCGATCATCCCGCGCCCGGGTTCGTGGCGCAGAGCCGCGCCCTGGCCGGTGAGCGCGTCGCCGCTGGCGAGGAAATGCTGGGTCTGTTGAAACGCGACCCGGAGGTTCAGCGAGCGCTCAAGGCGCTGCGGCGGGAGGCGGGCCGGCCATGGTGGAAATTTTGGTGATGTTGCGCCGGCGGGGCCCCTTGCGCCAGACGCGCTGCTCTGCGATATGACCGCCCCTCAGCCCGGGGGCAGCTCCGGGCCACCCCACGGATGCGGGCGTAGCTCAGGGGTAGAGCACAACCTTGCCAAGGTTGGGGTCGTGAGTTCGAATCTCATCGCCCGCTCCAGGTGTTGCACGTAAGCTGTTGATCCGAAGCTTCTTTTAGAGGTTACTCGGAGGCTGGCCCACCTTTTGGCCCATTTGCACTTTTTGCAGCTCACGTCCGCTCTTTGGCGGCCAGACCGCGAAGCGGAGAAGCACGTAACAGAATCCGCTTAGCCCAAAGAACACCAGAGGGCGGTGAGGCTCGTCACGTCAGTTCCAATAGGGCTCAGCGTACCTGCGTTCGTAGCGCCAGCGAGCACATGCCTCTTGGGCCGCTTCTCGCGCCTTTTCGTGAGCCCAAGAGCCGGGCGGAGCGGTGCCGTAGACGCGCGTCGTGCAGCCGTTGCCGGAGAAATAGATTTCCCAATTGGCTGTCTGCTCCGGACGGGCTTCGGTGAAAGCCGCATCGAAATCGTCCAAGAAGTCGGAGTTCTCCGGCTGGCGCGACGCTCGCTGAAGCGCATCAGGACGCAGCTCTTCGCGCTCCGGTTCTGGCTCTGAGACCGGCTGCTCCTGCTGAACGATGGGTGGCCGCTCGGGGGACGGAGGAAGCGAGCGAACGGCAATGCCTAGCCCGACGACGGTCAGGAGGAGGCCGCACAAAGTCAGGACGACGTTTACGTCTTCGGATCGCACATGAGGACCCTCGTTATGGGGTCAGGCCGCCCCTTTGCCTTTGATATTAATAGCGACGAACCGCACTTCAATGGTCGCCTTTATGAATGATCTGGCGGAATCCAGGGCGCGGTGAAGTTCGCAAACTCTTCGGCCGACAGGTGATCGCTCGCCGCTCGGTCTAAAGCTTGATGCGCCGCCGCAAGCCTCGTGTACTCGCGGGTGCACGGCGGCTTACAGGCGTCGCGCATGCGCTCTAGCCGCCAGCGGTAGGGGCGAAGGGTCTCAAAATGCTGGGCAGCGAAGCGGAGCATCTGGGGCATATCTGTGGACTTAAGGCGGCGAACTCGGCCACGATGCCTCCCGCGGAAGGAGGGCGGCGTGTGAAGAGGAGATACACCAAGTCGGACCGCTGGTATTCGAACCAAGCAAACCGGGCCACGGGAGCAGCGCACCGTCGTGCCGGCAAGGCGATGGAGCGAGCATATCGGAGCATAGCCTGCGCGGTGCCGCTTGCGGTCTTGGTGGTGAGCGCCGCCGTGTTTGTCGGGTGGACCGTCGTCTAAGTCGGTTCGACGGCAAGCTCGACGCGGGGCTCATGCTTGTCCTAGCGCTTGCGGACGATGAGGTCCGTGATCTTCCCGTCGTCCCACCACAAGATTTCCGTGAGGGCGTCGAGGCATTGTCGATGTCGTGCTTGCGGCGTTCAGGCCAATAGATCGCGACTGTAAGCGTGAGCTCGCTGTCGAGCGGCTCGCCACGATACCGGCTTCTCGCTTCCCAGCCGATTGCGTCAAGTGCGGTGGGGCTTCGGGACGGGAAAGACGCTTCGCGTGCCGCGCTGGTAGTGGTGATTGACTGAAGGCGGAAGCATTTTGAGCGTCAGTTTCAGACACGAAAATTAAAGCGCATTAGTCCCGCCTCTCGACGCGAGCCGTGTCGGACGAGGCGAAGAATCCACTTCCCGTAAGCTTTCTCGTCACAAACCTTGGCCGTCCGCAAGCTTTCCCCTTGTCGAGGTTCTTCGCTTCGAGCGCGGAGAGAGCGTTATGCTTCACAGCCCACCTTCTGGCCCACCTTTGTGCAGGCGAAACGGTGGGAAGCTATGTGGCTAAGCGCAAGACTCCCTTGGATTAAATCGCGGGATACGGTCAGTATGAGTAGGCATGTTCAGTAGATTGGCGCTCATCGCCCGCTCCATGATTTTCCTTGTCCCATCATGACGCCGTACGATCCCGAGAGCCTGCGCTTGGCGCAGGGGGCGGTGGCGGCGTTGAGCCGGGGCGACCGCGCGGGCGCGCAATCGATGGCGCGCCAGCTGCTGCTCGGCCGGCCGCATGATCCCAACGCCAATCTCGTGCTCGGCGCGCTGGCGCTCGAAGCGGGCGATCTGGCCGCGGCGCGGCGGCATCTGGAGCGGGCAGCGCAGGCGGCGCCCAATCAGGGTCACATCGTCAACACGCTGGGCGTGGCGCTGCGCCGCTCCGGCGAGCTCGATGGCGCGCGCAAGAATTTTGCGCGGGCGGGCGAGCTCGGCCTTATCGACGGCTGGCGCAATCTCGGCAATTTGGAGGAGCTCGAGCACAACGCTGATGCGAGCATCGCCGCTTATAGGCGCGCGCTGCAGCTCGCGCCGGAGGATGCGGCTTCGCACGGCGCGCTGGCCCAAGCGTACGAGCGCCGGCACGATCTGGAGCGTGCGCGCACACACGCGGAGCGCGCGCTGAAGAGCGATCCGCGCAACGAGAACGCGCGGCTGGCGCTGGCGCAGGTGCGGTTGCGGCAGAAGGACTATGCCGGCGCGATTGCCGCGGCCGAGCCGCTGGCGTTGAGCGCCGGCGCCTCGCTGACTAACCGCTCACTGGCCTGGGGCGTGATCGGCGATGCGCGCGATCGGCTCGATGACGCCGCCGGCGCATTCGCGGCGTTCACCGCGGGCAATCGCATGTTGCTGGAGCAGAACCAGGCGCTGCTGAATGCGACGCACCTGATCTATCATCCGGCAGGGCTGGAGCGCATGCGGGCGCTGGCGGCGGCGGCGGACGTGCGCGCATGGCGCGCGCCGCCAGCGGGGGAGACGCCGGTGTTTCTGGTCGGCTTCCCGCGCTCGGGGACGACCTTGCTCGACCAGGTGCTGTCCTCGCACAGCCGCATCGTCTGTATCGAGGAGCGCGAGCACTTCGCCAACGCGCTAGGCGGGGTCATCAACGACGCCGAAAAGCTGGCGAATCTGGGGGCGCTGAGCGAGGGCGAGATCGAGACGGTGCGCGCCGATTATTGGCGACGCGTGCGCGCGGAGACGACCGTGCCGGACGGCGCGCTCGTCGTCGACAAGCTGCCGCTCAACATCGTCGTGCTGCCGCTGATCCGGCGCATCTTTCCGGAGGCGAAGGCCATCTTCGCGCTGCGCGATCCGCGCGACGTCGTGCTGTCCTGCTTTCAGCAGCGCTTCGGCATGAACGCGGCGATGGCGCAGTTTCTCGACCTCGGCGCGGCGGCGGCGTACTACGATTCCGTGATGCGCCTGATGGATATCTGCCGCGAGCGGCTCGCCCTGTCGCTGCATCAGGTGCGATACGAGGACGTGGTCGCCGATCTCGAAGCGCAGGCGCGGGCGCTGACCGCGTTTCTGGATCTGCCGTTCGAGCCGGCGATGCTGCGCTATCGCGAGACGGCGCTGCAGCGCGACATCAACACCCCGAGCGCGCGGCAAGTCGTGCAGCCGCTCTATACGCGCTCGGTGGCGCGCTGGCGCAGGTACGAGAACGAGCTGGCCCCGGTGCTGCCGCTGTTGACGCCGTGGGCGGTGCGGTTCGGCTACGAGCCGTAACGATGAGCGGGATCGAAGATACGGCGCCCGAGCGGCTGTCCACGCCAGAGCCGCAGGGTTCGATCTCTGATTGGCGCACTCTGGGCGCGCGCGAGGTGGCGGCGAAGCGGTTCTCCGCGGCGATCGCGGCTTACCAGCGCGCCATTGTGATCGATCCGGCGGACGCCGACGCGAATGCGCAGCTCGCGCATCTGTTCGAAATTCACCACACGCTGGAGCAGGCCAAGCGCCACGCCGCGATTGCGCTTGCGTCGGATGGCGCCAACGCTGTCGCGCGCGTGGCGTTGGCGCGGGCGCTGCTGCGTGAGAACGACAGCGCCGGCGCCGAAGCGGCGGCGATGCCGCTGGCGCAGTCGCAGACTGCTTCGCGTAACGATCGTTCGCTGGCGTGGGGCGTCATCGGCGATGCGCGCGATCTCGCCGGCGACACCGGCGGCGCGTTCGCCGCCTTCACCGCGGCGAACCAATTGCGGCTCGCGGAATATCGGCTGCTGCGAGACGCCGCAGGGCATCTCTATCATCCAGCCGGCGTCGCGGCGATGACGCAGTTCGTGAGCGGCGCGGATATCGGCGCCTGGCGGACGAACGTGCAATCGGCTTGGCCCAGTCCGGTTTTTCTCGTGGGCTTCCCGCGATCGGGCACGACGTTGCTGGATCAGATTCTTTCGTCGCACTCGCGCGCCGTCTGCGTGGAGGAGAAGGACTATCTATCGAACGCATTTGCGGCCGTCTTCACCAATGCCGAGAAGCTGAACGCGATGGGGGCGCTCGGCGAGGATGAGATCGAGACCGTGCGGGAGCGCTATTGGCGCGAGGTGCGGGGCGAAACCGGCCCGATCGAGGGCGCCGTGGTCATCGACAAGCTGCCGCTCAACATCGTCGTGCTGCCGATGATCCGGGCGGTGTTTCCGGACGCGAAGATCATCTTCGCGCTGCGCGACCCGCGCGATGCGGTGTTGTCGTGCTTTCAGCACCGCTTCGGCATGAATGTCGGCATGGCGCAGTTCCTGGAGCTCGACCGGGCGGCGGCGTACTACGATCTGGTGATGCGGCTGATGCTGCTTTGCCGCGAGAAGCTCGGGCTGCCGGTGCATCAAGTGCGCTATGAGGACGTGGTGGCGGATCTCGAGGGCGAGGCGCGCAAGCTCGCGGCGTTCCTCGACCTGCCGTTCGAGAGCGCGATGCTCGACTACCGCGAGACGGCGATGAAGCGCGAGATCGCGACGCCGAGCCTGCGCCAAGTGGTGCAGCCGCTTTACACGCGTTCGATCGGCCGCTGGCGGCGTTATGAGGCGCAGCTTGCGCCGGTGCTGCCATTGCTAAATCAATGGGCGGCGCGGTTCGGGTACGGCGCCTAGCGGCGGCTGCCGGCGTGCTCCATCGCGTCCAGAACGTGCGCATCGGCGATCGAGGCGGCGCTGGACCCGGACTGGCGCAGAGCGGAATCGGCGCTGTAGAGCGCGGCGGCGCACTGGCGGAAGTTCTGCCGGTTGGCCTCGGCGATGGCGCCGGCGATCAGCTGCAGAGTGTGCGGCACGCCTTCGGGCGTCAGGCTCACCATCTGCACGCGCAGGCGCCGCAGCATCGCGCCGAGCGGCGGCAGATCGCCGGCTTCGTCGCGGCGGCGCCGTTCGTTCCATAGTTTCGATCCCGAACGCTTGCGGCGGTCGGGCCCGAAATAGTCCGAATTGTCGACCCACTTGCTCATGCCGGCGCTGATGTTAGCCGGGCATGGCTAACGCGCCGTTAGCGAAGGCGTATTCGGCGCCGACAAGACGCGTCGAAGAAACGCCGCCGTTCGTCGCACGCGCGCTATGGAACCGTGGCGGCGAGCCGCTACGGTGGCGCACGTGAAATCAGGGGAGTGGGTGATGAAGCGCTTGTTCTGGGCGACCGCAGCGGTCGTCGCGCTCGCGGGATGCGCCAGTTCGCCGGCGGAGACGTCGCGGGAGCCGGCGTCGGTGGAACAATTGCTGGCCGGCGTCGACATTCCCTACGAGCAGTTCGAACTTGAGAACGGGCTCACGGTGCTGGTGCACGAGGACCGCAAGGCGCCGATCGTGGCGGTGGCGGCCTGGTACAATGTCGGTTCCAAGGACGAGCCGGCGGGGCAGACCGGCTACGCGCATCTGTTCGAGCACATCATGCTGTTCAACGGCACCGAGCATGTGCCGAACCTGATCGAACCGCTGCGCGAGATGGGCGCGACCAACTGGAACGGCACGACTTGGTTCGACCGCACCAATTATTTCCAGACCGCGCCGACGCCGGCGCTGGAGCGGGTGCTCTATCTGGAAAGCGAGCGGATGGGCTACCTGCTCGGCGCGCTGACGCAGGAGCGGCTGGATGCGCAGCGCGGCATCGTCCAGAACGAGAAGCGCCAGGGCGACAACCAGCCGTACGGGCTCTCGTTCTATCGGATTCTCGAGCGGCTGTTCCCGGAGGGACACCCTTACCGGCATTCGACGATCGGTTCGATGGCCGATCTCGATGAAGCGTCGCTCGAAGACATGCGCGCCTGGTTTCGCGAGAATTACGGGCCGAACAATGCGGTGCTGGTGCTCGCCGGCGACATCAACGCCGCCGAGGCGCGGCCGCTGGTGGAGCGCTATTTTGGGCAGATCCCGCGCGGACCGGAGAACATTCCGGCGGCGGCGGATGTGCCGACGCTGGAGGCGCGCGTCGACGATGTGATGCAGGACCGCGTCTCGAATACGCGGCTTTATCGCACGTGGGCCGTGCCGGGGCTGACGCATGAGGATGCGGTGGAGCTCGATGTCGCGGCGCAAGTGCTGGGCGGGCTGAACAGCTCGCGCTTGGATCGCATTTTGGTGCGCGAGGAGCAGACGGCGGTCTCGGTGAGTTCGAGCCTCTTGCCGTTCCAGCGCGTCGGCATGTTCTTTGTCACGGTGGATGTGAAGCCGGGCGAGGATGCGGAAGCGGTGTCGCGCCGGCTCGACGAGATCATCGCCGAGTTCATCGCGAGCGGGCCGACGGCGGACGAAGTGCAGCGCGTCGCAACGCAGGAAGTGGCGGGGAGCCTGTTCAACATCGAGCAGATCGGCGGCTTCAGCGGAAAGACGGTGGCGCTGGCGAACGGCGCGGTGCTGGCGGAGGATCCGAACTTCTTCCGCCGCAACCTGCTCGAGTACGGCGATGTGACGCCGGACTCGGTGCGCGCGGCGGCGAGTGAGTGGCTGTCGCGGCCGGTGCATGCGATGCGGATCGATCCGGGCGCGCGCGAGGCGTACCAGGAGGCGAGCGCGACCAACCGGCCGGCGCCGGACAATTCGCCGCCGACGGCGCAGCCGCGCGATCCGATGCCGGAGATCGGCGAAATCGCCGATCTCGATTTCCCCGATATCGAGCGGGCGCAGCTCTCGAACGGCATCGAGATCGTCTATGCGCATCGCGACGCGATTCCGGCGACTTTGATCGCGATCGACTTCGACGCCGGCATCGCCGCCGATCCGCAGGGCGCGTTCGGCGTGCAGCGGCTGATGCTGTCGACGATGACGGAGGGTGCGGGCGGGCGCGATGCGATGCAGATCGCCGAGGAGCAGGAGCGGCTGGGCGCCAGCATTTCCGCGTTCGGTTCGATCGACCGCTCGACGGTGTCGCTGACGGCGCTGTCGGCGAATCTGGAACGCTCGCTCGATCTCTACGCCGATATCGTCATGCGGCCGGACTTCGCGCCGGCCGATGTGGAGCGTGTGCGTGAGCAGCAATTGGCGCAGGTGGCGCAGGAGGCGACTTCGCCGAACGGCCTCGCGCAACGGACGCTGCCGCCGATCATCTATGGTGAAAACCATCCCTATGGCCGGCCGTTGTCAGGGCTCGGCAGCGCGGAGTCGGTCGGCGCGCTCGATCGCGACGATCTCGCGGCCTTCCATGCGAGTTGGATCAGGCCGGAGACGGCGCGGATCTTCGTGGTGTCGGATCGGCCGCTGCGCGAGGTGCGGCGGGCGCTGGAGGCGCGGTTCGGCGGCTGGCGCGCCGCCGAGGATGCGCCGGTGGGCGCCAAGAACTTTGGCGTCGGCATTCCGGCAGAGCGGCCGCGCATCGTGCTGGTCGATCGTCCGCAATCGCCGCAATCGATCATCTATGCCGGCGCGGTGCTGCCGATCCGCGGCTCGGACGACACGCTGGCGTTCAATGCGGCGAACGAAGTGCTGGGCGCGAGCTTTCTGTCGCGGCTCAACACCGAGATCCGCGAACGGCGCGGCTGGTCGTACGGGTTGAGCGGCGTGATGCAGGGGCGCGAGCATCGCATGCCGTACGTGATCAACGCGCCGGTGCAGGCAGACCGCACCGGCGATTCGATCCGCGTGCTGATCGAGCAGATCAACAGCTTTAATGGCGACAACGGCGTCAGCGAAGCCGAGCACGTGCGCACGATCAACGGCAACATCCGCCAGCTGCCGGGCGCTTACGAGACGGCGGGCTCGATCTTGGGCGCGCTGCGATCGAACGATCTTTACGACCGCCCCGACAATTACTGGGAGGCGGTGGCCTCTCGCTATCGGGCCATGAGCGCGGCGGAGATGGATGCGGCGGCGCGGGCGGTGATCGATCCGTCGCGATTCGTGTGGGTGGTCGTCGGCGATGCGTCAGTGGTGCGGCCGCAGCTGGAAGGGCTGGGGCTGGAGATCGAGGTGGTGACGCCGTAGGTCACACCCGTTCCCGGGGCTTCGCGCGGCGAAGCGCCCGGGATCCATAAACACAACGGGTCGGCGTTAGAGCGACGACTTCAAACCTGGGTGTTTATGGTCCCGGGCTCGATGCTTCGCATCGCCTCGGGAATGGGTGGAGCTCACTTCTTGCCGCGCCAGCGGATCAATCCCTCTTGCGCGGCGCTCGCGACCAGCACGCCGTCTTCGCGATAGAGGGCGCCGCGGTTGAAGCCGCGCGCGCCCGAAGCGCTCGGGCTGTCTTGGACGTAGAGGTGCCAGCGCGAGAAATTGGTGGGGCGGTGAAACCAGAGAATGTGGTCGAGGCTCGCAGTCTGCACGCCGGATTGCCAGCTGACGCCGTGCGGGCGCATCGCCGTGCCGAGCAGGGAATAGTCGGAGGCGTAAGCGAGCAGGCACTGGTTGAGGGCAATGTCGTCGCCCATGTCTTGGCGCGTCCGGAGCCACACCATCTGGTGCGGCGGCTTCGCCACCGGCTTGGCGACATCGACGGGATCGATCGCGCGCATCTCGATCGGCAGATTGCGCAGCCAGCGCGTCGATTCCTCAGGCTGGCTCTTGATCCAGGCGTCGACGAACTTGCCCATCTCTTCCGCGGAGAACGCCGGCTCCGGCATCTCGCTCTGGTGCTCGAAGCCCGTTTCCGGGACCTGGAACGAGCAGGCCATGTTGAAGATCTGCTCGCCTTTCTGAATCGCGAGCACGCGGCGGGTGGCGAACGAGTGGCCGTCGCGCGAGCGTTCGACCTGATAGAGCACGGGCAGTGTCGGATCGCCGGGACGGATGAAGTAGCTCTGCAGCGAATGGCAGATGCGGCCTTCGACGGTTTTGTACGCCGCGGTGAGCGCTTGGGCGACGACTTGGCCGCCAAAGATGCGGGTGCGCTCTTCTTTCGGGCTGAGGCCGCGGAAAAGATTCACTTCGATGGGTTCGAGCGCGAGGATGCTCGTTAGTTCGTCCATGGCGGACATGTGCGTGCGTTTCTCTGGTTCCGGGAGGATCGCGCCCTCGATAAGTCGGCGGGGCGAGGCGCACAAGGTTGCCCTGGGCGCCGCTCCTTTGCGCTAACCCCGCCTCGGGCGGGACGGAACCAAAGTAGCTCCTTCTCGCGTTGGCAGCGGTAAGAATGGAGCAGAATGAGTGACTTGGCTGCGCGACAACGGCCTCACACTAGTGCTGCTGGCCCTGTTTGGGCTGAGCATCGGCGGCCAAGCCTATGCCGGCTGGCTCGCGGCGATCGAGGAGATGGGCCGCCATGGCGCAGCCGCGCCGGGGTTCGGCGAGTATGTTTCGGACGGCGAGTTCCTGGCGACGGTATTTGAGAACTGGGAGAGCGAATTTCTGCAAATGTCAGCGTACGTGGTGCTCACGGCGCACTTGTTTCAGCGCGGCTCAGCGGAATCGCTCGATCCGGACGATCCAGATCGCGAACGCGACAAGGTTGGGCCAAGTCTTTGGGACAAGCTCTTCGCGCATTCGCTCGGCATCGCGATGGGGCTATTGTTCGCCGTCTCGTTCGCGCTGCACCTCTTCTACAGCGCCGAGCATGCCGCTGAGGAGGCGAGGCTCCATGGCGAGGCTGCGCCCCGCCTGACGGAGCATCTGGCCGACTCGCAGTTCTGGTTCGAGTCGTTTCAGAACTGGCAGAGCGAGTTTCTTTCGACGGCCGTGCTCGTGGTGCTGTCGATCTATCTGCGCGAGCGCGGCTCGCCGGAATCGAAGCCGGTGCAGGCGCCGAACAGCGAGACGGGCGTCAGCGAATGAGATTGCCGCTCGGGTCGCACCAGGGTTCGCGGCGGCCGCGCCAGGGGCGGGCGAGGCCCTGCGCGATCATCAATTCGCCGAGGTCGCGGCCGTCGATCTCGATGAAGGCGATGATGCGGTCATAGCGATCGGTGCGGCCGGTGCGGCGAATGTCGAGTTGGCGGGCGTTCGCGATGAAGGTGCGCGCTTGCTGTGTGGCCCGGTCGCCGAGATCGCGTTCGGCGCTGCATCGGGCGCGCGGGCCGGTCTCGGGCGTGTCGATGTTCTCCAGCCGATAACGGTCGCCGGTCGCCAGGTCTTCGAAGGTGTCGCCGTCGATGACGCGCCAACTGACGGCTTCGGGGGCCGGGGCGCTCGGCTCGCCGCGGGCTTCGGGCGTCGTTGAGGTGAGCGCGAGCGCAAGGACCAGGCCGGCGACGGCGAGCGCCGTGACGCCGGAACGAAGGAATCGAACCGCCATGCCGGGAAGGGTTCGGGCGGGCGGTTTTACAAAGTGTAAAACCGAGCGCGGCGGCGGGTGCGAGCGCTAACGAAACGTAGGACAAAAGTTGCAGCGGTCTTAATGGCTTGCGAACCAAGGCCGTGCTCCGATCCCGCCCGTGGCTTCAGATTTTCCCGACCTCGCGCCGCACGACTTGGCCGCGGCCGGCCAAGCGCTGTTCGGCGCCGGTTGGCGCGCCGAGACAGCGCGTGCTCTCGGCGTTTCGGAGCGTGAGATCGCGCGGGCGGAGCTGGGCTTGATGACGCCGCCGGCCGAATGGCGCGCGAAGCTGATCGGACTGGCGCAAGACCAGGCGCTGCGGGCGCTGGAGACGGCGAGCAATCTGCTCTGTCCTGAGACCGAGCCGGCGCCGAGCCACCCCGGCAGCTATCCGATGCCGCGCTACGCCTAGGCGGTTTTCGCCGCCGAGATCTGCTCTTCGCCGCCGTTGAAGCGGCGCTCCAGCACGGCCATCGTGTCCGCCACCTGTTCGAGCGCGCGGACGCTGCGCTGCTCGACGCCAAGGACGCGCTCTTCGATCCGCTTGCGCAGCGCCTGGAAATCGGCGGCGACGTCATAGGCCGGTTCGGTCGCGGCGGATTCCAGCGTTTCGAGACGGCGCATGTTGTCGGCCACGAACGCTTCGATGTCCGCGCGCATGGCCTCGAAGGCGTTAGCTTGCCGGGTTTCGATCGCGGCGATGCGCTGTTCGATGCTCGAGACGGCGGCTTCGGTGTCGAGGCCGCGCGGCTCTGCGGCGGCGAGTTCGAGCTTGCGCAGTCGCTCCTCGGTTTGGGTCATCGCGTCGGCATGCTGGGCGCCGAGGTGGCCGAGCATGCGGGCGACGCCGTGCACGCGTTCGCCGGCGTCGGCGGCCTGAGCCGCAGCTGCGCTGATGCGGCTGCGCAGTTCGTCGACCAGCTGCAGTACGCCCGGATCTTCGCGCGCGGCGTCGACCTGGGCCGCGAGGCCGGCGATCTGGCCGCGCATTGCGGCGAGGGCGTGCTCGGTTTCGTTGCTTTCGGCGCGGGCTTCGAGGCGCAGCAGGCGCTCGTCGAAGCCGCGGTCGATGGCGCGGCCGGCGAGTTCGTTTTCGATGCCGTCGAGGCGCGCGTTCAGCGGCGCGGATTCCGGCATCGCCGATTCCAGCAGCTTGAGCCGGGCGAGCGCCCCGCTCTGGAACGCATCGTGCGCCGCGCTCTGGCTTTCGAGGCGCCGGCGCATGTCTTCGATGCGCGATTCCGCCGAAGCGGCGACGCTGACGCGGTCCGCCGCCTGCTTTTCAAGCGCCGCCAGCGTGCAGGCTTCGACCCGCTCGATGTCGGCTTGCAGCGTGCGGTCGGCTTCGGCGGCGATCAGTTCGACTTGGGAGATCCGAGCCGTCAGCGAGGCGAGGCGGCTCGCCCATTCGGTCTGGGTTTCGGTGAGCGCGGCTTGGGTTTGCCGTTCGGTTTGAGCGAGGCTCTGCTCTACGAGGCCCCGGAGATTGGCGATGTCCGTGGCGTTGGCGGCGACGCCGCTGTCGACCTGCTTCAGCCGCGCCAGACCGCCCGCCTGACGCTCGCGCAGATCGGCGATCTCGTTCGAGAGATCGGAATGGACGCTGTCGAGCGCGGTCTGGGTGTCGCGGTTGGCGCGGGCGAATTCGGCCGCGAGCGCCGCGCCGGCTTGGCGGAGGGTTTCGGCCGTCTCCTCCAGCGCCGTCTGCGCCGCGTCCTCGACGTCGGCGATCTGGCTGCGGAGCTGATCGGCGCTGCGGTGGGTGAGCTGCTCGTTCTGGGTGATGCGTTCGGAGAGGGCGTTCAGCCGCTCGGCCGCCTCGGAGAAGGCGGCGTGCATGCGCTGGCGGGTCTCGGCCTGGCCTTCCGCCGCCCGCGCTTCGAGCGACTCGCGCACGCCGCGCAACTCGACGATCAGATGGGCGACGGCGGCGTCGGCCTGCTCGGCGGCGGCATCGGCGGCGGCGCGGACCTCGTCGAGCCCGGCGGTCAGGCGCGCCATCAATTCCTGGGCGAAGGCGCTGAAATCGTCGGCGACGGCGTATTTGAGCGCGTCCTGCGCCGTCTGTAGCTGGGCGATGCCGCCGTGGGCGACGCGCATCGAGTCAGCAACCGCGGAGACGTGCTGCTCGATCGTTTCGCAGCGGGCGCCGAACTCGGCGCGCGCGGCCTCGTGGGCTTCGCCGAGCGCGCCGGTCTGTTCTTCCGCATCTGCGAGGCGCTTGCGCAGCGCATTGAGGCTGGCGCCGACATCGTGCGCGGTCTGTTCGAGCGCATCGGCGGTGTGCGCCGCCAGCGCTTCGGCGTCGTCGACTCTCTGGGCCAGGCCGAACATGGAGCTGTCGAGCGCGTGGACGGCGCCGTCGAGCCCGCCGACGGCCAGGCCAAGGCGCCGCTCGAGCGATTCAAGCCTATGACGCACAAGGAAATTGTCGGTTTGAGGCGGCGCCGGGGATTGTTCAGCCCCATCGACCGCCGTCGGCGCGTTTTCCGTTGCATCCGTCGGCGTGGTCAGCTGCTCCAGCAGCGCGCGCTGCAGCACGACGTCGGTCATATAGTCGGCGAGGCTCATGCCGCGGCGCGCAGCTTCGGCTTCCGCCCGTTCGCGGGTCTCGGGATCGATGCCCCGCAGCACCCATGATTGCTCACTCATTGCAGCCTCGCCACAGCCTTCGTCCTGGATGCCGTCGACGTGCTTAAGGCGGCGTAAAATAGGGGCTTTTGACATTGGCTTAGCCGCGTTTGGGCGTCCGCGACTCAGGCGATCGCGCAGGTCAAGCGCGCATGCCGCTGCTTTACGAATGTTTTTGCCAGTTTCTTTGCGTCGCGATGGAGCAAATCATGGCACATTGCGCGTTGCGCATATGGGCGGATCGGCAGCCACGCCGAAGGCCACCACATGGCCGCCAGATTCGCATGTCTGTTTGTTAAGCGTCCGCCGGCTGGACCACCTATGTAGAGTCTAGGCCGGGGCGCGACGGAGGCACGATGTCTGAAGATATCTTTCGCAGCTATGCCCGCTCGTTCGAGCAGCGCCGCGAAGCGGAAATGTCGCTGCAGGACTTTCTCGCCCTCTGCAAGAGCGACCCGATGGCGTACGCGAGCGCCCACGAGCGGCTGCTGGCGGCGATCGGCGAGCCGAGAATGGTCGACACCTCGAAGGACGCGAGGCTCGGCCGCATCTTCATGAACCGCACGGTTCGGTTCTATCCGGCGTTCGCGGAATTCTACGGCATGGAGGAGACGATCGAGCGGATCGTCGCCTTCTTCCGCCACGCGGCGCAGGGCTTGGAAGAGCGTAAGCAGATTATTTACCTCTTGGGCCCGGTCGGCGGCGGCAAGTCCTCGCTGGCCGAGCGCCTCAAGGCGCTGATGGAGGAGCAGCCGATCTATGTGCTGAAGGCCGGCGACGAAATGAGCCCGGTGTTCGAGCATCCGCTCGGCCTGTTCGATCCGGAAGTTTGGGGCCAGCGGCTCGAGGACGAGTACGGCATCCCGGAGCGGCGGCTGACCGGGCTGATGAGCCCGTGGTGCGTCAAGCGGCTCGACGAATTCGGCGGCGACATCACCCGCTTCCGCGTCGCGAAGCTGATGCCCTCGCGCCTCCGGCAGATCGCGGTGGCGAAGACCGAGCCGGGTGACGACAACAACCAGGATGTGAGCTCGCTGGTCGGCAAGGTCGATATCCGCAAGCTCGAAATGCACGCGCAGAACGATCCGGACGCGTATTCGTACTCGGGCGGTCTGAACCGCGCCAATCAGGGCATTCTCGAATTCGTCGAGATGTTCAAAGCGCCGATCAAGATGCTGCACCCGCTGCTGACGGCGACGCAGGAAGGCAATTATGTCGGCACCGAGAACATCGGCGCCATTCCGTTCGGCGGCATCATCATGGCCCACTCGAACGAAGCCGAATGGCAATCGTTCAAGAACAACAAGAACAACGAGGCCTTTATCGACCGCATCTACGTGATCAAGGTGCCGTATTGCCTGCGCGTGGACGAAGAGAAGAAGATCTACGAGAAGCTGATCCGCACCTCGGAGCTGGCGGAGGCGCCGTGCGCGCCGGCGACTTTGGAGATGCTGGCGCGCTTTTCGGTGCTGTCGCGCCTCAAGGAGCACGAGAACTCCAACCTGTTCGCGAAGATGCGCGTCTATAACGGTGAGAGCCTCAAAGAGGTCGACCCGAAGGCGCGGACGCTGCAGGAATACAAGGACGCCGCGGGCGTCGATGAAGGCATGGACGGCATCTCGACGCGGTTCGCGTTCAAGGTGCTGGCGGCGACGTTCAATCACGACACCACAGAGGTCGCGGCCGATCCGGTGCACTTGATGTACATTCTCGAACAGAACGTGCGCCGCGAACAATATCCGCAGGAGCAGGAAGCGAAGCTGTTGGAGTTCGTGAAGGCCGAACTGGCGCCGCGTTATGCCGAGTTCATCGGCAACGAGATCCAGAAGGCGTATCTGGAATCCTATCACGATTACGGGCAGAATCTGTTCGACCGCTATGTCGATTACGCCGACGCCTGGATCGAAGACATCGACTTCAAGGATCCGGACACCGGCCAGCTCTTGAATCGTGAGCTGCTGAACCAGGAGCTTTCGAAGATCGAAAAGCCGGCGGGCATCGCCAATCCGAAGGATTTCCGCAACGAGGTGGTGAAGTTCACGTTGCGGGCGCGCGCCGGCCATGGCGGCAAGAACCCGTCCTGGACTTCGTACGAGAAAATCCGCGAAGTGATCGAGCGGCGGATGTTCTCGCAGGTGGAGGACCTGCTGCCGGTGATCTCGTTCGGCTCGAAGAAGGACAGCGACTCCGAGAAGAAGCACGAAGAGTTCGTGATGCGCATGACCGAGCGGGGCTACACCGAGCGGCAAGTCCGCCGCCTGGTCGAGTGGTACATGCGCGTGAAGCAAGCGGGGTAGGCGAGCCGATGCACATCATCGACCGCCGGCTCAATCCCGGCGGCAAAAGCTTCGCCAACCGCCAGCGCTTCTTGCGCCGCGCCCGCGCACAGGTGCGCAAGGCGGTGCGCGAAGCTTCGAGTTCGCGCTCGATCAAGGATGCCGGCAAAGGCGGGGAGATTTCGATCCCGACCGGCGGCGTGCATGAGCCGCATCTGCATCGTTCGCGCGAAGGCGGCGTCCGCGACTACGTGCTGCCCGGCAACAAGAAGTACATCGAAGGCGACACCATCCCGCGGCCGGAGCAGGGCGGCGGTCAAGGCTCGCAGGCGAGCGACAGCGGCGAGGGCGAGGACGAGTTTCGCTTCGCGTTGTCGGACGAAGAGTATCTCGATCTTTATCTCGAAGACTTGGAGTTGCCGGATCTGGCCAAGCGCCAGGTCGCGGGCGCCAAGGCGGTGCTGTGGCGCCAAGCGGGGTATTCGGTCTCCGGGCCGCCGTCGCGCATCTCGGTGCCGCGCACGTTGCGTCACTCGATGTCGCGGCGCATCGCGCTGAAGCGGCCGAAGGCGGATGAGATCAACGCGCTGCGCGCCGAGATCGAGAAGCTCGAACGCGAAGGCGGGCATTTCGACGAACTGCAGACGCTGCGCACGCAGCTCGAGCAGTATTTGGCGCGCTCGAAGCGCATTCCGTACATCGACCCTGTCGATGTGCGCTATCGGCGCTTGGAATCGAATCCGAAGCCGATCGCCAGGGCGGTGATGTTCTGCCTGATGGACGTCTCCGGCTCGATGAACGAGCACATGAAGGATCTGGCGAAGCGGTTCTATTCGCTGCTCTATCTGTTCTTGAACCGCCGCTACGAGCACGTCGATGTCGTCTTCATCCGCCACACCCACGAGGCGCAGGAGGTGGATGAGCAGACGTTCTTCTATTCGCGCGAAACCGGCGGCACTGTGGTGTCGACGGCGCTGTTCAAAATGGCCGAGATCGTGCGCGATCGGTATCCGGTCGATCAATGGAATATCTATGCGGCGCAGGCGAGCGACGGCGACAACACGTCGAGCGATAACGCCGTGGTGCTGGCGCAGCTGAAAGACGTGATCCTGCCGATCTGCCAGTATTACGCCTATGTCGAAGTCGGCATGGATGACGAGGACGATCATCCAGGCGCGGGCGAGCCGAGCACCAATCTGTGGCGCGCCTATCGCCGTGTCGCCGTAGATGCGCCGTTCGCGATGCGCAAAGTCCGGCACCGGCGGGACATCTATCCGGTGTTCCGCGAATTGTTTGCGCGGCGGCCGGAAGGCGTCGCCGCTGAGGGTGGGTGATGACGACGCTGGCTGGCTCGCAACTGCTCTACAAGGGTCCGGACTGGGACTTCGATCTCATCCGGCGTGTGCACGACGCGTGCGGCGAGATCGGTATTGGCGAGATGGGCCTCGATCCCTATCCGAACCAGATCGAGGTGATCACGGTGGAGCAGATGCTCGATGCGTATGCGTCGACCGGCATGCCGCTGTTCTATCGCCACTGGAGCTTCGGCAAGGAATTCGCGCGCAACGAGGCGCTCTACCGTAAGGGCTATCAGGGCCTCGCCTACGAGATCGTCATCAACTCGAACCCGTGCCTCGTCTACATCATGGAGGAAAACTCCGCGACGATGCAGACGCTGGTGATCGCGCACGCGGGCTACGGCCACAGCCACTTCTTCAAGAACAATTACGTGTTCAAGCAGTGGACTGACGCCGACGGCATTCTCGATTATCTCGAGTTCGCGCGCAATTTCATCGCCAAGTGCGAGGATCGTTACGGGCAGGAGGAAGTGGAGCGCATGCTGGATGCGGCGCATGCGCTGCAGAGCCATGGCGTGCACCGCTTTCCGAGGAAGCGCATGGCCGACCTGCGCTCGGAGCAGAAGCGCGAGGAGGAGCGCCGGCTGCACGGCGAGCAGCTGTTCAACGATCTCTGGCGCACGGTGCCGGTCGGCAAGCGCAAGCGGAACAAGGACGAGGATGAGCGGCGCAAAGCGCTGCTCGGCCTGCCGGAAGAGAATCTGCTTTATTTCTTGGAGAAGACGGCGCCGCGGCTCGCGCCCTGGCAGCGCGAGATTCTGCGCGTGGTGCGGCTGATCAACCAGTACTTCTACCCGCAGCGGCAAACCAAGGTGATGAACGAGGGCTGCGCCACCTACGTGCATCATCGCATCATGAACCGCCTGCACGAGAAGGGGCAGATCGACGACGGCGCATTCCTGGAGTTCATCCATTCGCACACCAGCGTGGTGATGCAGCCGGGGTTCGACGATCGCCGCTATGGCGGCATCAATCCGTATGCGCTGGGCTTTGCCATGTGCTGCGACATCGAGCGCGTCTGCAACGAGCCCACCGACGAGGACCGCGAATGGATGCCGGACATCGCCGGCTCGGGCGATGCGTACGGCGCGCTGCGCGACATCTGGGCCAACTACCGCGACGAGAGTTTCGTCTCGCAATACATGTCGCCGCGGGTGATCCGCGACTTTGGCCTTTTCCGCATCGTCGATGACGAGGAGCAGGAAGAGATGAATGTCGCCGCGATCCACGATGAGCGCGGCTATCGCAAGATTCGCCGCGCTCTCTCCAAGCACTACGACATCGCCTATCGCGATCCGGACATTCAGATCGTCGACGTCGATCTCGCCGGCGACCGCAAGCTCATCCTGACGCACCGGGTGATGGACGGCATCGTGCTGGAGGAAAAGGACGCCGAGAAAGTGCTGCAGCACGTCGCCGATTTGTGGGGTTACGACGTGAAATTGGTCGAGCAGGACGATAGCGGCAACGTGCGCGCGGAGCACAGCGCCAGCCCGCGGCGGCCGTTTATGTGACCCAACCTCTTGAGAGTAGCGGACATGGAGGAAAAGAGAGGTCTTCTCGATGCGATTGGTAGCCTTCTCGCGAAGGTTGTTGGCGGCGGCTTTCTGCTCCTTTTGGTTGGACTCGTGCGCAACGCCGACGATGTAGGGCGCGGACTTGTTCGCGCGAGCGGTCACGCCATTCCAGTGGAGCAAAGTGCTCGGGCCGGCGGTGACGAAGGGTGGCGCATCGTTTCCACGGAAGCCCCGCACGAGCTTTCGCCGTCGGGTGATGAGCTCGCCATTCGGGTCGTCCGAGAGAGCGTCGAACAATCTGATGCCATCGCCTCAATGGAGCAGAGGAGCGCGCAAGAAGAGAGCATCGCGGAAGATTTAAGTGAGGGTGTCGCCGACCTGGCTAAAGACATAGCCCAAGAGGGGGTTGAAGAGGGGCTGAGCAATCTGCTCGACCCTACAGAAGACGATCGTGCACCGTATGTAGAGCGAGAGACCCTAAGCCCCTAACCGCGCCAGCCCTTCGGCAATCGCTTCATCCACCTGAACGTCGCGCGGTGAGAGCGGCCGTGTCAGCCGCAGCGTTTCCATGCTGCGCGCGCGGGAGAGCGCGACATACGTCTGCCCTGGCGCGAAGGCGCCGCGGCCGAGATCGATCTCCACGCTGTCCAGCGTCATGCCTTGGGCTTTGTGAATCGTGAGCGCCCAGGCGGGGGCGAGGGGGAATTGCACGTATTTGAATTCCTCCTTCACCTCCATGCGGTTTTCTTTGGCGTTCCAGGTCCAACGCGCTTGCGGCCAGGTGGCGCGTTCGACGTCGACTTCATCGCCGGAATCGAGCAGCACGACGATGACCTCGTCATCGAGCGACTTCACCGTGCCGAGCGAGCCGTTCACCCAGCGCCCTTCGGGATCGTTCTGCGTGAAGATCACGCGCGCGCCGCGCTTCAGCACGAGCTCCATCGGCGCCGGGAAGCGATCGCCTTGCGCTTTCGGCGCTTCGCCTTCGAAGCCTCCCGTGTAGCGCGCCGCCGCGCCTTCGAGCGAAGCGAGACCGCGCACGTTATAGCCATCGGCCACGGCGTTCGTCGCGCAGAGCAGCACCGGACGCTTGGGCAGCGCGCGGTCGAGACAAACAGTGTTGAGGATCGTCACCGCTTCTTCGACACCGCGCCGTTCTCGGATCGAAGAGAGAATTTGGATGAAGTCCTGATTGGTCTGCCGGTGCACTTCGGTGAGCTGCACGGCGGCGAGCGGCGCATCACGCAGGCAATGTGCGGAGAAGGCGTAGGGCGTCGAATAGCCGGCGTCTTCCAAGAGCTGGCCTTCATCGCCGCGCACGACTGGCGGCAGCTGATAAAAATCGCCGACCAGCAGCATCTGCACGCCGCCGAACGGGCGCGAGCTCTTGCGGGCGATCTGCAGGTGCTGGTTCATCGCATCGAGCACGTCGGCGCGCAGCATCGAGACTTCGTCGATGATCAGCCGATTGATGGCGCGCGCGGTGCGGGTGAAGAAATAGCTCGGCTTCTCCGCATTGCCGATCAGCGGCCGCGGCGGAAAGCCGAAGAACGAATGCACGGTCTGGCCGCCGATGTTCATCGCCGCGAGACCGGTCGGGGCCAGCAAGGCTTGTGGGTAAGTCGGATCGCGATCGACGAGGCCGCGGATGAAATGGCTCTTGCCGGTGCCGGCGCGGCCGATCAGCAGCACAACCGGCGTGCGGTCGGCGAGCGCCTGGTGCGCTTCGGCGATGGCGGGATCGGGCAGGGCGGCGGGAATCGACATGGACCGAACATATAGAGAGTTCGCGATGATTTCCCCTCCCCCGCTGCGCGGGGCGAGGGTTAGATCGCGTCCAGCGCCTGCGCGAGATCTGCGATCAGGTCGTCCGGGTCTTCGATGCCGATCGAGATGCGGATGAGGTTGGGGCGGATGGCGTAGCGGGCGAGTTCGCCGGCGGGCATGCCCGAATGTGTCATCGCCGCGGGATGCGAGGCGAGCGTTTCGGTGCCGCCGAGGCTGACCGCGAGTTTGATGATCTGCAGCTTGTCGAGCACCCGGAAAGCTTCGGCTTCGCCGCCTTTGACTTCGAACGAGAAGGTCGAGCCTGGGCTCTTGTTCTGGCGCTCGTGGATCGGGCGATCGGCGTGATCTTCCGGCAGGAAGTCAAGATACCAGACGCTTTGCACCTTCGGGTGATCGCGCAGGAATTCCGCCACCTTGCGTGCGCCGGCCGCGCCCGCCTCCATACGGATTTTCAGCGTCTCCAGCGAGCGCATCAGCAGCCAGGCGGTGTGGGTGTCGGCCATGGTGCCGAGCGTGGAGCGCATGCGGCGTACGGGGGCCAGCATGGCTTTCGAGCCCGAGGCGCTGCCGGCGATCAAATCGGAATGGCCGCCGACATATTTGGTCAGCGACATCAGCACGATGTCGGCGCCGTGCTGCAGCGGCGTCGAATAGACGGGCCCGAGCAGGGTGTTGTCGACGATGACGGGTGGGCGCTTGCCGTCATTGGTGAGTGAACGCGAGAGATCGCGCGCGGCGTCGATGTCGACGAGCGCGTTGGTCGGGTTCGCCGGCGTTTCGATGAAGATCGCGCCGATGCGGCCTTTATCCTTCGCGCGCAGCGCGGCGCGGCGCATCTCTTCGGCGCCGAGTTCGGCTTCGAACGCGACGGGCGTCACGCCGAATTCCGGCAGGATCGAATGGATCAAAGTTTCAGTGCCGCCGTAGATGGGGCGGCTCTGCAGGATGACGTCGCCGGGGCGGAGATAGGCGAGCAGCGCGGTCGAGATCGCGGCCATGCCGGAGGCGAAAAGGAGCGATGTCTCGGCCTCGTCCCAGAGCGCGAGGCGGTCCTCGACCACTTCGAGATTTGGGTTGTTGAAGCGCGAATAGATGAGGCCCGGCTCTTCGTCGGGCCCGAGCTTGCGGCGACCCTGGATGGTGGCGAAGAAGTTCTTGCCGTCTTCGGCCGACTTGAACACGAAGGTCGAGGTCTGGAATTGCGGCGGCTTCAGCGAGCCTTCCGACAGCATCGGATCGTAGCCGTAGCCCATCATCAGGGTTTCGGGCTTCAGCGGGCGATTGCCGAGCGTGCGTTTGCGCCACTTCTTTTCAGCCACGCGTCTGCTCCCGTCGCGAACGTCATGGCGACGTTCTGTGCCCGTTGTGCGCGGAATTCAATGCCGCGGCGGTCAGATCGACCAGACGGCGCTCTTGCCCGACGGGTGCGGCGGCGTTTCGCCGAGAATGAGCGTTGCCTCCGGCACGCGCGCGGCGGGCAGCGCAGCGCAGACCAGCGCGCCGTACGGCGCGGCGCCGCAGGAGCTGAGCGGACACGGCGCGCCCCCGGCGTCATGCGTTGCGGCGAACGCGGTCCACGCGATTTGTGCGCGAGGCCGGGTGACGATCGCCGGCGCTGCTTGCTCGGGCATGAAGCCGAAGTCCTCGGCGCCGACCATTTGCGGCACGCGGCCGGTGAGGCGCAGCTGGATGTCGAGTTCGTAGCTCGAGCCCGAGGCTTCGACGACTTTGAGCCGCACGCCGTGGACGGCGCCGTGCTCGGTCGCGAGCAGCGCATCGTCCTTCAGCGAGACGACGCCGAAATCGCGGTCGACGACGAAGCGGCCGCCGGCGTCGTCGAGCAGGTAGAAACCGGGTGTTGCGAATTCCGGCGCGGCGGTCGGCGCCGAAATCGCGACGGCATGTTCGAACGCCGCGCGCACGCCGCTTTGGGCGATGTCGATCGAATCGAAGTTCTGCGCGAAAGGGTCGAGCGGCTGGTTCATACGAGCCACTCTGACTGCTCATGGCTAATACCGCGTGAAGCGCTTGTTTGCGCCTCGTTTACGCTTGCTCGCCCCAGCCGATCGCCGCTTTCACTTCGAGGAATTCTTCGAGGCCGAACGGGCCGCCTTCACGGCCGAGGCCGGATTGCTTGTAGCCGCCGAAGGGCGTGCCCATGCCGCCGAACGCGCCGTTGATGTGCACGTTGCCGGCGCGGAGCTTCTTCGCCACTTGGCGCGCCTTTTGTTCGGGGCCCTGCACGTAGGCGGCGAGGCCGTAGGGCGTGTCGTTGGCGATCTTCACCGCCTCTTCCTCGCTCTCGTACGGAATGACGACCAGCACCGGGCCGAAGATTTCTTCGCGGGCGATGGTCATATTGTTGTTCACGTCGGCGAACACGGTGGGCTTCACGTAATAGCCGCGGTTGAAGCCATCGGGTCGGCCGACGCCGCCGGCGGCAACACGTGCGCCTTCGTCGATGCCCTTCTGGATCAGGCCCTGCACCTTTTGGAATTGGGTGGCGTTCGCCAAAGGTCCGATCGCGCCTTTTTCCGCTTCGCCGGGCGCCTGCACTTTGATCGCGCTCGCGGTGGCGGCGGCGATCTGCACGACCTCTTCGTACTTCGAGCGCGGCGCCAGCATGCGCGAGGGCGCGTTGCAGCTTTGGCCGGTATTGTTGGCCATGTGCATCATGCCGCGCGCGACGGCTTTTTGCAGATCGGCGTCTTCGAGGATGATGTTCGGGCTCTTGCCGCCGAGTTCGAGCGCGACCTTCTTCACGCCATTGGCGGCGCACGCCTGCATCACCGACGTGCCGGCGCGCGTGGAGCCGGTGAAGCTCATCATGTCGACGTCCGGGTGCGCGGAGAGCGCGGCGCCGACGCCGGGGCCGTCGCCGTTGACCAGGTTGAACACGCCCGGCGGCACGCCGGCTTCGTCGAGGATTTCCGCGAACAGGACGGCGTTGAGCGGCGCGAGTTCGGACGGCTTCAGCACCATGGTGCAGCCGGCGGCGAGCGCGGGGCCGACCTTCGCTGCAATCTGATTCATCGGCCAGTTCCACGGCGTGATCATGCCGACCACGCCGATGGGCTCGCGCAGGATGCGGTGCGTGCCGTTGTACTGGTACTCGAACTCGAACGTGTCGAGCTGCTTGCGCGCGTCCATCAGATAGCCGAGGCCCGCCGGCGCTTGCGAGCTTTGCGCCAGCGGCAGCGGCGCGCCCATTTCCATCGAAATGGTCTCGGCCATCTCGCCGAGGCGGCGCTGATAGACGGCGATGACGTTGTCGAGCAGCGCCTTGCGCTCGTCGATGGTCGATTGCGACCAGGTGTCGAACGCCTTCTTGGCAGCGGCGACGGCCTTGTTCACGTCCTCGGCCGAGCCGAGCGAGATGCGGCCGCACGGCTCTTCATTGGCCGGGTTGATCACATCATGCATGCGGGGCTTCGCCGGAGCGACCCATTTGCCGTCGATGTAGAAATTGAGCTTCTCGCGCATGGGGGCCTCCGCGGGGGTGTCAGGTGTCGGGTGTCAGGTATCAGATATAGGAGGCGGCTGCGAGTTCGCGCGAGGGCAGCGACCATTGCCTGACACCCGACACCTGATACCTGACACCTGAAATGGACGAGAACCGCCCCCTCCGCACCTACGGCCGCATCAAAGCGCGCACGCTGAAGCCGCGCCAGGCTGGCTTGGTCGAGGCGCTGCTGCCGCATCTGGCCGTGCCGGAGGAGGGGGCGATCGATGTGGATGAACTCTTCTCCCCGCCCCCTTGCGGGGCGGGGCCGGGGGTGGGGGTAACGGCCGCATCTTCTCAGAATGCGGCGCTGATACCCCCCTCCCAACCCTCCCCCGCAAGGGGGGAGGGCTTGATCCTCGAAATCGGCTTCGGCGGCGGGGAGCACCTGGTGGCGCAGGCGGTCGCGCATCCTGATGCGCGCTTCATCGGCGTCGAACCGTTCCTCAACGGCGTCGCTTCGTGTTTGCGACACATCGAAGAGAGCGGCGCGCAGAATATCCGTCTGCACCAGGGCGATGCGCGCGATGTGATCGCGCGGCTGCCGGACGGTTCGCTCGATCTGGCGTACATTCTTTTCCCCGATCCCTGGCCCAAGACGCGCCACCACAAGCGCCGGCTGATCCAGCCGGAGTTTCTGAGTGAGCTGGCGCGGGTGATGAAGCCGGGCGCGGAAATGCGTTTCGCCACGGATTGGGCGAACTATGCATCGTGGACCTTGGAGCATTTCACGCGCGATCCGCGCTTTGTCTGGACCGCCGAGCGGGCCGAAGATTGGCGCACGCCTTGGCCGGGCCATGCGACGACGCGCTACGAAGCGAAAAGGCTCGGCGACTGCGCGCCGGTGTGGCTGCGGTTTGTCCGGGCCTGAAATTTTGCGCCCGATGTAGGATCGCGGCCCCACGACTCGTCTTGGAAGCGACACACAGTTGGAGGTTGCCGTGAACAACGTTTCCCGCCGTACGATCCTGGGCGCCAGCGCAGTCATCGCCGCCGCGGCCATATCGACGCCCGCCGAAGCAGACACCGCCGTTCGCGGCGGCCAATCCGGGTACGCAGCCGCGGACGACGGCCACCGCATCTATTACGAAACCTACGGCCGCCGCTCGGGCGTGCCGATCGTGCTGCTGCATGGCGGCGTGATGGCGATCGAGTCGGCCTGGGCGCCGGATTTCATTCGCCGCTTCGCGCGCACGCGTCGCGTCATCGCCGTCGAGCAACAGGCGCACGGCCACACGGCCGATCGCGCCGGCCAACCGATCAGCTACGAGCGCATGATCGACGACACCAAGGCCGTGCTCGATCATCTCGGCGTCGGCCAAGCCGATTTCTTCGGTCACAGCATGGGCGGGGCGATCGCCGTCGGCATGGCGATCCGCCATCCGGAGCGCACGCGCAACGTCACCGCGCTTTCGACTGGATACAGCTCGGATGGCATGCTGCCGGAGCTGATCGAGATGAACCGGAATCCGCAGCATCAGCCATCGGCCGACCTCATCCCGCTGTTGCCGACGCAAGCGGATTTCGAGTCTTGGCAGGCGACGTATGCGCGCGTCTCGCCCGACGGCGCAGCGGGGCTGCAAAACGTGCTGACCAAGCTCCACACGCTGATGAACACGTCGGAGGGCTATACGGAAGAGCAGCTGCGCGGCATCCGCGCGCCGACGCTGCTCGCGATGGGCGACCGCGACTTCATCACCGCCGAGCACTTCGCCCGCATGGCTTCGCTCATCCCTGGCGCACAGTACGCCGTGCTGCCGGGCACGACGCATATGAGCATCCTCCAGCGCGGCGACTGGCTGGAAAGCATGATGGCGGCGCGGTTTTGGGTTTAGACGACGACCTGCAAGCCCAGGTGCTGCACCATTGGTTCGAAGTCGCGGTCTTGGTGCAGCAAACGATACCCGCGCGCGATGCAGAATGTCGCGATGATGAAGTCTGTCATTTTGCGCGGCGTTACACCGAGCGCACGCAAGCGGCGGTAGAGCCGCGCCCCGTCTGCCGCGTGCGTATCGTTTAACATGGGCTCGACGGTGAAGGCCCGCAGCGTGGCTTCGATCTGCGCCGCGTGCTTGTCGTCGCGCGCCCCTTGCAGACATTCGAGCAGCACGAGGTCGCCAGTAACGACCGCCGTCGGCTTCTGGAGCCCGCGCAGCACGGCCACGGCAGGACTCACCTCGTTGCGGAAGTGCGCGATCCAAACTGAACTGTCGACGACGATCATCGACCGGGCGGATCGTCGAGCCGCATTTGCTCCAGATCGCCTTCCCAGCCGATGCCGGCTGAATTGCGGAGCGCCTCACGACGGCGGTGTGTGTCGACGAGTTGGCGCAGCGCCTCTTCGACTGTCGCGCGTTTGGTGGACAGGCCAGAGGCCTGCATGGCCTCCTGCAGCAAGTCGTCGTCGATCTCGATGTTGGTGCGTGTGGCGCGGGCCATGTGTATGCTCCGGGGGAATTATACACATCTAATCGCCCAGTGCAACGACGGCGGTGGTGGGAGGCTTGCCGGCTAATCATGCTCACCTTCCTTGCGCGCGGACGCGCGTCATCCTTGTTGATCCTGGGGATCGAAAGAGAGGTCCGCCTGCGCCAAGACTTTGGCGGACGAGAGGGCGGGACGCGGATTTGTCACGCCAGGCAGTGCGCCGCTCGAGGCGGCGCGGAACGACGCGGCAAATCCGCGTCCCGTGATCGTTGGGCATCGGCGCCGTCGCGGGAGATGTTTCACTCTCGGAGGCGGCTCGGCCGATGGCGCGCGGGTTCGTGCGTTCGACACGAATCCCCTGTGCATCCTCCCGCCTTTTCATGTTCGGCGGGCTTCTCCTCCGCTTTGCTCAACCGCGCTGCAGAGGTTCACGCTCGATCACATCGCTCGTCGCATCGGGTGAACATTGGCCAACTGCCCTCCAGCGGAGCGATGGGAGCAGCTTAAGGCCGCGCCGGAGGTGTAGGATAGATTTTTGCGCGATGGTGCAAGGGCGTGATGTTTGCGCAACAAGCGGGAATAGGGGCGTGCTGTTTTGTTGTTCGCTGAGTCCAACGCGCGTCCCTTCTCCTGGTTAACGAGAAGGCGGTCGCGAAGCGGCCGGATGAGGTTTGCCGGCGAATGCGGAAGTCGGCGCAGACACGCCAATAGCCCCTTCGGAGTCCGCTTTTCGCCGAAAGACGCCGGTCGTCTTGAATCTCAATCGGGAAGGGCCGTCGCGGACGGGTGCGCCATAAGCCATATGGCTGTCCTGGGCATGTTCCTCTCACGCGCCTGCTCGGTGAGCGTCCTGCCGTCGTAATAGTGGCCTATCGGGCTTGCACCCGACTGCAGCAATCGCAGGACGATGGTATCGGTCCAACTGCCGAATACGGCGCTATTGCCATCATAGTCGAGCACGCGCGGATCTGCTCCGTTGGCGAGGAGCAAGTTTAAGAGCTCGATGTTCTCCACGCCAAAGATCGCCGTCTGACCCCGGGCGTTGCGCCGATTTGGATCGGCGCCATGTGCAAGTAGCCGCTCAGCGACAGCGACCCGCGTCGCTTCATCTCGGCACTGATAAGTGGTTGCGAGATTCGCTAGCGCCGAGCCTTCAAGGTGGTCATTGGAATCATCATCGCTGGGCGGTCTCCGCTGTGCTGGTGGAGGATCAACTGCCACGCCCGATGAGATTGCAACATCAACCATGACGGGGTTGCAGCCCGCGGCAAACCGCGCGAATGCAGCGTTCGCTTCGGCCGCGCCCAGTCGTTCGAGCCACCCTCGTGTGACCAACGCCTGGAACAACGCGGGTCTTCCATAGCTAATGGCGTCACGGACCAACGCGCTTCCAGCATATTCCGATGACTGCACTGACGGGTCTAGGTCCGACAGACGCATTTCAAGTGGTGCGCCGCGCTCAATGAGATCAACTAGCGTTGAGTCGTCCGCGCTGCTTACGCCATTCAACGCCAGCACGGCCGCTTCTCTCGAATGAAAATCAAACCCCGTGGCCGCAAGAGCCTCGACCAAACCCTCGGCTCCCCGGACCCAACGAGCCGTCCCGGCAAGGCGATCTACTTCCTCCTGAAGGTGGGATACTGATCTCGGCATCCCAACTTTTTGGCCAACATAGTCGACGACCGTCTTCTTGCCGTGCCCAGTGTCAATGGTGAGCACATAGGTCGGATTGTCTGTGATCTGGGCCGTGTACTCATCGCGCAGCGAGAAGAAGTGCGCGTCTCGAAACTGCTGGACCAATGCAGCGACGGCGGCGGGGTCGATCCGGTCGTCGTGCCGTCCGCGAACAAGCACACCAGAGGAGAAGGCCATCGCCCGATGGAGGCCAGAGGCCGAATCGGCCGCTTCGCCATCGGTCTCAAACACTACGCGCCCGTCGCCATGGATCGTTACTGAATAATCGGCACATGCTCCGAAGCACGCCGACCTTTGCAGCGTAATCGTCAACTTGTCTCGGTCGACGACTGGAAAATTGTCCGCCCCAACAGAGCACTGCGCCAACAGAGCGAGCGCGACTACCACTGCCGAAGCACGCAGGACAATTAAGAGATTTCGGGATGCGGCACGCACTCTGGAATGAGAGCACAACCGTCAAGAGCTCGGAATGGGTTCACGAAAGCGGTCACTGGGAAGTGTTCGACTTTCGCTGAGGCGGGTTCAAACATGGAGCGGGCATAGCCGACACTGCACGTCTCAACCGCCATTGTCCGCAATGGGCCAGAAGCGGACATGGTTACAATGGCAAACGCCGGTAAACCTCATTCGGCCCGCCTACGCTGACGCTTCGGCGGGCCACCTTCTCCTAAACCAAGAGAAGGGGCGCCAAACCTAAGGGCTTGGCGCAGGCCCCCGGACCCGCTATATCCCATCCGTTACATCGCTGATGCCTCCGGTGGAGGTTCAGCGGCGGGGCCCCGGGCTCCGCCGCTTTTTGTTTACCTAGGGAGCCGCTTCTGCGCGCGACGAACCCTGTTGAAGAGCGTGTCATCGCGCTGATCGAGCCGACGGCTTCGGGCCTCGGCTACCGGATCGTGCGGGTGCGCCTGTCCGGCAATCGCAGGAAGCGGCTGCAGATCATGGCCGAGCGCGTCAGCGACGGGCAGATGGGCATCGACGATTGCGGCCGGCTCTCGCGCGCGCTCTCGCCCGTGTTCGATCTCGAAGACCCGGTGCAGGGCGAGTACGACTTGGAGATCAGCTCGCCCGGCATAGATCGCCCGTTGATGCGGATCGAGGATTTCGAGCGCTTCATCGGTCACGAAGCAAAGGTCGAAACCGCGGCGATGATCGACAACCGGCACCGCTGGCGCGGGGTGATCAAGGCGGTCGAAGGCGATGAAATCGTGCTCGCGACCGATACCGGCGATACGCGGCTGAAGTTTTCGGCTTTGTCGGAGGCGCGCCTCGTGCTGACCGACAAGCTGATCGAAGAAGATTTGAAGCGCGCCCGCGATGCAGAAGCGGCGGGCGACGAGGAAAACTCCTCCCCCGCAAGCGGGGGAGGTGCGAGCGAAGCGAGCGGAGGGGGAGAGTCCGACTGAGGTCGCCCCCTCAGTCAGGCTTACGCCTGACAGCTCCCCCGCACGCCGGGGAGCAGTTGAAAAGGAACGAAGGACAAGAACCATGAGCACCGGCATTTCCGCAAACCGGCTGGAAATCCTGCAGATCGCCGATGCGGTCGCGCGCGAGAAGTCGATCGAAAAAGAGATCGTGATCCAGGCGATGGAGCACGCGCTGCAGAAGGCCGCCCGCTCGCGCTACGGCGCCGAGCACGACATCCGCGCCACCATCGATCCGAAGACCGGGGAGATGGAGCTGAAGCGGGTGATGACGGTGGTGGACGAGAGCGTGCTCGATCCTGAAACGCGCCCGTTCAATCCCTCGACCGACATCATGATCAATGTCGCCCAGAAGAGCGATCCGGAAGCCTTTGTCGGCAAGGAATATGTCGAGGGCCTGCCGCCGATCGAGTTCGGCCGCGTCGCCGCGCAGACGGCCAAGCAGGTGATCAATCACGAGGTGCGCGAAGCCGAGCGTGAGCGCCAATACGGCGAATACAAGGATCGCGTCGGCGAGATCATCAACGGCGTCGTCAAGCGCGTCGAGTTCTACAATGTGATCGTCGACCTCGGCCGCGCCGAAGGCGTGATCCGCAAGTCCGAGTCGATCCCGCGCGAGAACCTGCGCGTCGGCGACCGCACGCGCGCCTACATCTATGATGTGCGGCGCGAGACCAAGGGGCCGCAAATCTTCCTGTCGCGCGCCAAGCCGGAATTCATGGCCCGTCTTTTCGCGCAGGAAGTGCCGGAAGTTTATGAAGGCGTGATCGAGATCAAGGCCGCCGCCCGCGATCCGGGCTCGCGCGCCAAGATCGCGGTGCTGAGCCACGACAGCTCGATCGATCCGGTCGGCGCCTGCGTCGGCATGCGCGGGGCGCGGGTGCAGGCGGTGGTTGGCGAATTGCAGGGCGAGAAGATCGACATCATTCCATGGTCGCCCGATCCGGCGACGTTCATCGTCAATGCGCTGCAGCCGGCCGAAGTCTCCAAGGTCGTGCTCGACCCGGAAGAGGCGCGCGTCGAAGTGGTGGTCGGCGAAGCGCAACTCTCGCTCGCCATCGGCCGCCGCGGCCAGAACGTGCGCCTCGCCTCGCAGCTCACCGGCTGGTCGATCGACATCATGACCGAAGCCGAAGAGTCCGAGCGCCGGCAGAAGGAATTCGCGACCCGTACGGAACTCTTCGTCAAAGCCCTCGAAGTGGACGAGATGTTCGCCCAGCTGCTGGCGTCCGAAGGCTTCGAGACGGTCGAGGAGATCGCCTATGTCGAGCAGATGGATCTCGCCTCGATCGAGGGCCTTAACGACGAAATCGCCGACGAGCTGCAAGCGCGTGCGCGCGAGTATCTGGATAAGCTGGCGGCTGAACTGGAAGCCAAGCGCGTCGAACTCGGTGTCGAGGACCAGCTGAAGGACGTGCCGGGGCTGACCGCGCAGATGCTGGTCGCGCTCGGCGAGAAGGGCGTGAAAACGTTGGAGGACTTCGCCGGGCTCGTGGGCGACGACCTGCGCGGCTATTTCGAGACCAAGAACGGCGAACGCGTGCGCGAGCCGGGCGTGCTCGAAGGCTTCGAGCTGACGCAGGAACAAGCCGATGCGCTGGTGCTGAACGCGCGCATCGCCGCCGGCTGGATCGACGCGCCGCCGGAAGAAGAGCCGGTCGAAGAAGTGCGAACTGAAGGAGACGCGGACGATGTCGCCAGCGTCTTCCCAGATAGAGGCTGAACGGCCGCGCCGCGGACGTGAGCGGCGCTGCATCGTCAGCGGTGAAAGCGAGAGCGAAGCGGGCCTGGTCCGCTTCGCGCTGGCGCCTGACGGTATGGTGACGCCGGATGTCGCGGCCAAGCTGCCGGGCCGCGGCGCGTGGGTGCGTGCTGACCGCACCAGCATCGAAGCGGCGGCGAAGAAGGGCCATTTCGCGCGCGCCTTCAAAGCCCAGGTCAAAGTTCCCGACGATCTTGCCGGCCTCACTGAGCAATTGCTCGCGCGGCGCTGTTTGGATCAGCTCGGGCTCACGCGCCGCGCCGGCGCGATCGCCATCGGCGCGACGCAAGTCGAGGCTGCGATTCGCGCAAAGCCGGCTTTTCTGCTGCTCGAAGCGAAAGACGGCGCCGAGGAGGGTCGCGAAAAGCTGATGAGCCTCCATATAGGGCTCTGGCGCCGCCCGCCGCCCACCGTGGGGTGCTTTGCCTCCGAGGAATTGGGCGTGGCGTTGGGGCGGGAACGTGTGATACACGCTTGCCTGCTTCAAGAGCGCTTGGCGATGGGCTGGGCGGCGGAAATCGCCCGCCTCGCCGGCTTTCGCGCCATCGTCCCAGCCTCTTGGCCCGCTTCCTGGCGCTCTGTGTCGTGGAAACTGGGCGGCGCGGACGCTGGAGCCAACCAGGGCCGCGACGGGCGCTCCGATATTGACGAACCTGCGACGAAGAACTGACGACGAATTTAGGATTGGCAACTCGACTGCATGTCTGACGGCAACGAACAAAAAGAAGCTCCGAGCGGCCGCAAGCCGCTGACCCTGACGCGCACGACCTCGACGGGAACGGTGCGGCAGAGCTTCAGCCATGGCCGCACCAAGCAAGTGGCCGTCGAAGTGCGCGAGAAGCGCGCGATCAACCGGCCGGGCGCCGGCGGCGCCGCAGCGCCCGGCGCGCCGGGCCCTGGCGTGCCGCCGCCGCTGCGCTCCGCGCGCAGCGCAGCGCCCGCCGCCGAGCCGGCGCCGCCGAAGCCGCAGCAGCAACCGGGCGGCATCAGCGACGAAGAAGTGCGCCGCCGCGACGAAGCCGTGCGCCGTGCGCTGGCCGAGCGCGAAGCGCGCGAACAGCGCCTGCGGGCCGATGAAGAGAAGCGTCAGGCGCTGGAAGATGCGCAACGGCGCAAGGCGGCCGAGGATGCAGCCGTCGCCGCCGAAGCCGAAGCGCGCCGCCGCGCCGAAGCTGAAGAAGAAGCCGCCGCGAACGCTGCCGCGCAATCCGCCGAACAACGCGCCAACGCTCCGGCGCAACGTCCCGCCGCTGCGCAGCAGCAGCAACAACAGCAACCGCAGCGCTCCGACGCTGGCCTGCTCGACGAGCTGGGCGGGCGCATCAAGTCGGCGCGCAAGCCGCTCGCGCCCACGCCGGCAAAGCCGGCGAAGAAGGGCGAGCCGGAACGCCGCAAGGGCAAGCTCACGCTCGACATGGTCGAGCGCCAGGTCGCCGGCGACGACGACCGCGTGCGTTCGCTCGCGGCCTACCGCCGTGCGCAGCAGAAGGAAAAAGAGCGCCGCGCCAAGATGATGGGCGGCAGCGGCGAGCGCGAGCAGATCAAGCGCGAAGTTACGATTCCGGAGAACATCACGGTCCAGGAGCTGTCGAACCGGATGGCGGTGCGCGTCGCCGACATCATCAAGTTCATGATGCGCCAAGGCCAGATGATGAAGCAGGCCGATGAGCTCGATGCGGACACCGCCGAGCTGATCGCCACCGAATTCGGCCACACCGTGAAACGCGTCGCCGAATCGGACGTCGAAGAAGGTCTCGCCGGCGATATCGTCGACACGGAAGAGAACCTGCAGCCGCGTCCGCCGGTCGTGACCATCATGGGCCACGTCGACCACGGCAAGACCTCGCTGCTCGACTCGCTGCGCCAAACCGATGTCGCCGCGGGCGAAGCGGGCGGCATCACCCAGCACATCGGCGCCTATCAGGTGCGCCTGCCGGACGGCCAGCGCGTGACGTTCCTCGACACGCCGGGCCACGCTGCGTTCACCGCCATGCGCGCCCGCGGCGCGCAGGTGACGGACGTCGTCGTGCTGGTGGTGGCCGCCGATGACGGCGTCATGCCGCAGACGGTCGAAGCCATCAATCACGCCAAGGCGTCGGGCGCGCCGATCATCATCGCGATCAACAAGATCGACAAACCCGAAGCCAATCCCAACCGCGTGCTGACGGAATTGCTGCAGCACGAGATCATCACCGAAGCGCACGGCGGCGACACGCTCGCGGTCGAAGTCTCGGCGACCAAGAAGTTGAACCTCGACAAGCTGGTCGAGACCATCCTGCTGCAGTCGGAAGTGATGGAGCTGAAGGCCAATCCGGATCGCCCGGCCGAAGCGACAGTGATCGAATCGAAGCTCGATCGGGGCCGCGGCACGGTGGCGACCGTGCTGGTGCAGAAGGGCACGCTGAAGCGCGGCGATATCGTCGTGGTCGGCGCCCAGATGGGCCGTGTGCGTGCGCTGACCAACGAGCGCGGCCAGCAGCTGCAGAGCGCGGGCCCGTCGGAGCCGGTCGAGATCATGGGCCTCGAAGGCGTGCCAGATCCGGGCGATGTGCTGAACGTCGTCGAAAACGAGAACCGCGCCCGCGAAGTCGCGAACTATCGCGCCCGCACCAAGAAGCAGAAGACGGCGACCGCCGCTACGCGCACGGGGACGTCGCTCGAAAGCATGATGGCGAAGTTCAAGGATTCGACGGCCAAGGAGCTGCCGGTCCTGATCAAGGCCGACGTACAAGGTTCGGCCGAAGCCATCGTCGGCTCGCTGGACAAGCTGGCGCACGAAGAAGTGCGTGCGCGCGTGGTGCTCTCGGGCGTCGGCGGCATCAACGAATCGGACGTGCAGCTGGCGAAGACCTCGGGCGCGCCGATCATCGGCTTCAACGTCCGCGCCTCGAAGGAAGCGCGCGACCTGGCCGAGCGTGAAGGCGTCGAGATCCGCTATTACGCGATCATCTACGATCTGATCGACGACATAAAGGGCGTCATGTCCGGCATGCTCGCGCCGCAAACGCGCGAAACGTTCCTGGGCAATGCGCAGGTGCTCGAGGTGTTCAACATCTCGAAGGTCGGCAAGGTCGCCGGCTGCCGCGTCGCCGACGGGGTCGTGCGCAAGGGCGCCAAAGTCCGCATCCTGCGCGACGATGTCGTGATCCAGGAAATGGGCGTGTTGACGACGCTGAAGCGGTTCAAGGACGAGGTCGATCAAGTCGTCGCCGGCCAAGAGTGCGGCATGAGCTTTGGTCCGTTCCAGGACATCAAGCAAGGCGACGTGATCGAGTGCTTCAACGTCGAAGTGGTGCAGCGGTCGCTCTGAGGCAGGCAATGCGCGGGGTAGTCGTAGCGGCGATGGCGGCGGTGCTGGCGCTCGGCGCATGCCAGCGCGAGCGCAGCGACGAGCAGCTTCCGGGCGAACGGCCGGTGACGGTCGTCGAACCGGAAACGCGGGTCGACGCGGTGCCGCAGGAAGAGCCTGCGGTGGCGCGCTCGCAGTGGCGCGCGACCAGCGAGCAGGCGCGTAGCGTCACCGGCAATCTGCGCGTCAGCCTCGAAGGGCGCCGCGGCGGGCCGGTCGTGTTCGCGTTCGCCAACGGCATTACGGTGCGGGCGCAGCCCTACAACGTGGTGCCGGCGGACCAGCGATCCGGCGCCGGCGGGCAGAGCTTCGCGGCCGTCCTCGCCGGCGATCCGCGCGTCGACGCCTATCTCTATCGGGTGCTGGACGAGAACCTCATTCCGGGGCGCAGGGCTGGCCTGTGCGGCGAAGAGACGACGCGCCATATGGCGGTTAGCGAGTTCGTGGACTCTAGCGGGCGCTGGGTGTTCAAGATCGCGGCGTTCCGGGGCGAGGCGCGGCCGCCGTCGAGCGCCGACCCGGAGCTGTGCGGCGCGTTCGCCTACACGGCGCAGTAAGACGGAAGATGAAACGCAAGTCGCGAAGTCATGAGGGCGCCGGCCCGTCGCAACGCCAATTGCGCGCGGCCGAGTTGGTGCGTCATGCGCTGGTCGAGATCGTCGCGCGCGAGGATTTGCGCGATCCCGATCTCCAGGGCGCCTCGATCACGATCGGCGAAGTGCGCGCTTCGCCCGATCTGAAGCACATGACCGCGTTCGTCTCGGCGCTCGGGCCCGGCGATCCGCAGCGCATCGCCAACGGGCTGACGCGTTCGGCCGGGTTCTTGCGCGGCCGCCTGGCGAAGTCGGTCGATCTGCGCTTCACGCCGCAGCTGCACTTCCAGCCGGACGTCTCCTACGAAGAAGCGCGCCATATCGACGAATTGCTCGCCAGCCCCGAAGTGGCGCGTGATCTGAAGCACGAGGACGAAGCGTGAGCCTACTTTCGTCGGCGCTGCTTAGCGTGAACGATTGCGCGGATTTCGACGCGGTTCGCGTGGACTCGGTAGATCACGAGGTAAGGTGTGCGGGGCGCCGCCAGTTGGCGGAGGTTGCGATGCCGCGGCGAGGCTGGCGCGATCTCGGGGAAATGTTCGAGCAGGGCCACCGCTGCCAGAATGCGCTCGCCGATGCGCCTAGCGCCCGAGGGGCTCTCCGCGTTGATGAAAGCGATGGCGGCGTCGAACTCGCGTCTGGCGCTTTCAGCCCAGACGACTTCCATCAGCGGACGCGGTCGCGAAAGGCGCGGACGACCTCCGCATGCGGCGTCATGGGCTCGTTTGAATCGAGGCGCGCTTCGATTTCGGCCCACTGTTCCGGGCTGAGCAAGTCTTCGCCGGCTTCATCCAGGAGAAGGTCGATCTGCGCGGCCACGGACTCCTGCTCCTCTTTCGGCAGCGCCCGCAAGCGCGCGATAGTGGCGTCGAGATTGGCCATATCTGGAACATATCACTCTGCGCGCGTCGGAGCCACTGGCTCTGCCGCTGGGACTTGAGAACATGGGTCGTAGAAAGAAGGGCGACGACGTCTCGGGCTGGGTCGTGCTCGACAAGCCCGATGACATGACGTCCACGCACGCCGTCTCCGCCATCCGCCGCATCTTCAATGCGCAGAAGGCGGGCCATGCCGGCACGCTCGATCCGCTTGCCTCCGGGGTGCTGCCGATCGCGCTGGGGGAGGCGACAAAGACGGTGCCGTGGCTGATGGAGGCGCAGAAAACCTACGTCTTCACCATCAAGTGGGGCGTCTCGACCGACACGCAGGACCGCGAGGGCAAGGAAGTCGCGCGCTCGGACGTGCGGCCGACGCCGGAGGCGATCCGCGCCGCGCTGCCGGCGTTCGTCGGCGAGATCGAGCAGGTTCCGCCGCAGTTCAGCGCCGTGAAGGTGGATGGCGAACGCGCGTATGACATCGCCCGCTCGGGCGAGACGGTGGAGCTGGAGCCGCGCCAAGTCACGGTTTACGAGGCCGAGCTGATCGGCGCGGAGGGCGATGATCTCTCCACGTTCCGGTTCCGCTCGGGCAAAGGCTTCTATATTCGCGCCCTGGTCCGCGATCTGGCGGCAAGACTTGGCGCGGAAGGCCATGTCTGGCGTCTCCGCCGCACCGCCGTCGGGCCGTTTACCGAGGCTGACTCCGTCACCCTCGACGCGCTCGAGGATTTGCGCCATAAGGGCGCCGCGTCAGAACGCCTGAAACCCGTTGAGACCGCGCTGGACGACATCCCGGCACTGGCCGTCAACGGAGAGGACGCGTTCAAGCTCAGACAGGGACGGCCCATCGTCCTCCTCCCGCATGTGGTGGAGGCGCTGAAGCCGAAATTCCGCGATCGCTTCATTGGCGGCGTGGATGCCTCCCGAGCCGCCGTCGCCTTGTTTCAGGGCAAAGCGGTCGCGCTGGGTGACGTGCGAGCCGGCAAATTTTCGCCGACCCGCGTGTTTCACATTCCGGACTGATAGGAGTTCCGATGTCGGTGACTGCAGAGCGCAAAGCCGCGCTCATCAAAGACAATGCGAAGAGCACGAACGATACGGGCTCGCCCGAAGTTCAGGTTGCGATCCTCTCCGAGCGCATCGCCAACCTCACCGAGCACTTCAAGACGCACAAGAAAGACAACCACTCGCGCCAGGGCCTTCTGAAGATGGTTTCGCAGCGCCGCCGGTTGCTCGACTTCCTGAAGAAGAAAGACCAAGCGCGCTACCAAGCGCTGATCGAAAAGCTGGGTCTGCGCCGCTAAGCGCTGATCGCCGGGGCTTAGCACCCATCCCCGGGCGAGCGAAGCGAGGCCCGGGGCCCATAAACTCAACCGTTTGAGGTTATGCGCCACGCATTCGTGGTTATGGGTCCCGGACTTGGCGCTTCGCGCCAATCCGGGAATGGGTGTGAGCCAGAAACCACCGCCTTCTTCCCCGGCGAAGAAGACAGAACGAACCTCCGGCCATCCGGGCCGGAGGCAATCCGCGCAGGCGGCCGCCGCCCGCGCATTCGACGCGGCGCTGAGGCAGGGGCCTCATCGCCTGGAGTACGATGATGTTTGATGTGAAATCCGTTTCCCTCGACTGGGCGGGGCGCAAGCTCACGCTCGAAACCGGCAAAGTCGCCCGTCAAGCCGACGGCGCCGTGTTCGCGACCTGGGGCGAGACCGCCCTCTTGGCCACCGTCGTCTATGCGAAGGAAGCGAAGCCCGGTCAGGACTTCTTCCCGCTGACCGTGAACTATCAGGAAAAATACTTCGCCTCGGGCCGCATTCCTGGCGGCTATTTCAAACGTGAAGGCCGCCCGACCGAGCGTGAGACGCTGCTGTCGCGCCTGATCGACCGCCCGATCCGCCCGCTCTTCGTCGATGGATTCAAGAACGAAGTGCAGGTCATCATCACGGTGCTGAGCTGGGACAACGAAAACGAGTCCGACATTCTGGCGATGGTCGCCGCGTCGGCTGCGCTGACCATTTCCGGCGTTCCGTTCATGGGGCCGATTGGCGCTTCCCGCATCGGCTGGATCGACGGCAAGCCGATGCTGAACCCGACCATCGAGCAAATGAAGACGAGCGATCTCGATCTCGTCGTCGCCGGCACCGCCAACGCGATCATGATGGTCGAGTCGGAAGTGAAGGAGCTCACCGAAGCGCAAATGCTCGAAGCGCTGACGCTGGCGCACAAGGGCATGCAGCCGGTGATCGATGCGATCATCGAACTCGCCGAGAAGGCCGGCAAAGAGCCGTTCGATTTCACTCCGCCCGACAATTCGGCGCTCAAGGGCCGCATTGTCGAACTCGTCGGCGCCGAACTCGCGGACGCCTACAAGGTGGTGAAGAAGGACGCGCGCCACGAAGCGGTCGGTATCGCCCGCGACAAGGCCAAGGGCGTCCTCGTGAAGTCCGACACCAATCCTGACGGCGCCGACGCGAACGTCTTCAAGGAAGTGTTCAAGGAAGTCGAAAGCGACATCGTCCGCTCCCGCGTCGTCCGCGAAAAGGGCCGCATCGACGGCCGTCCGGTCGACAAGGTGCGCCCGATCGAAGCGATGGTCGGCTTCCTGCCGCGCACGCACGGCTCGGCGCTGTTCACGCGCGGCGAGACGCAAGCCATCGTCGTCGCGACGCTGGGCACCGCGGAAGACGAGCAATTCATCGACGCGCTCTCGGGCACGTCGAAGGAGCGCTTTCTGCTGCACTACAACTTCCCTCCGTACAGCGTCGGTGAAACCGGCCGCATGGGCGGCGCCGGGCGCCGCGAAATCGGTCACGGCAAGCTGGCGTGGCGGGCGATGAAAGCGGTGCTGCCGACGGCGGAGCAATTCCCGTACACGGTGCGTCTCGTCTCCGAGATCACCGAGTCGAACGGCTCCTCGTCGATGGCGACGGTCTGCGGTTCGTCGTTGGCGCTGATGGATGCGGGCGTGCCGATCGCCGCGCCCGTCGCCGGCGTCGCCATGGGCCTCATTCTCGAAGACTACGGCTTCGAAGTGCTGACCGACATTCTCGGCGACGAGGACCATCTCGGCGACATGGACTTCAAGGTGGCCGGCACCGAGAAGGGCATCACCTCGCTGCAGATGGACATCAAGGTCGCCGGCATCACGCAGGAGATCATGCAAGTGGCGCTCGACCGCGCGCACGCGGGCCGCATGCATATCCTCGGCGAGATGAACAAGGCGCTCAACGCGCCGCGTGAAAGCGTCGGCGCAACGGCGCCGCGCATCGTTCAGATCAACATCCCGGTCGACAAGATCCGCGACGTGATCGGCACCGGCGGCAAGGTCATCCGCGAGATCGTCGAAAAGACGGGCGCGAAGATCAATGTCGAGGACGATGGCACGGTGAAGGTCGCCTCGGCCAACGCCGACTCGATCGAAGCCGCCGTGAAGTGGATCAAGTCGCTGACCAGCGAACCGGAGGTCGGCCAGATCTACGAAGGCAAGGTCGTTAAGGTGATGGAGTTCGGCGCGTTCGTGAACTTCTTCGGCGCCAAGGACGGCCTCGTCCACGTCTCCCAGCTGGCGCGCGAGCGCGTCGAGAAGCCGGGCGATGTCGTGAAGGAAGGCGACACCGTGAAGGTGAAGCTCTTGGGCTTCGACGATCGCGGCAAGGTGCGCCTTTCGATGAAGGTGGTCGACCAGGCCACCGGCGCCGATCTCTCGGCGGAGATGGGCGAGGAAGCGGAAGATCACGGCCCGCGCCGTGAGCGCAGCGATCGCGGCGACCGCGGCCCGCGCCGCGGCGGCGGCGGTCGTGACCGCGGCGACCGTCCGCGCCGCGAAAGCTCGGGCGACTAAGCTCTAGCGCTAAAAGCAAACGGAAAAGCCCGCTTCGCAAGAGGCGGGCTTTCTTGTTTAGTGGCGCGATGGCGGTGGTTGTGCTGGCGAAGTACGCGTCGTTTTCCGAGGCGCTGGTGGCCAAATCGGTGCTTGAGGCGGAGGGCGTCGGCGTCGTGATGCCGGAGCAGGGCCTAGTCGCGGGTCAGCTCGACGCCGGGGTGATGGGCGGCTGGCGGCTGCTGGTGCGGGAAGAGGAGCTGCCGCTGGCGCAGCGCATCCTGCTCGAAGCGCAGCTGGGTCCGTAAGCGCCGGAACGAGCCGCGGCGCTGCTGGTTGGTCATCCGAGAGGAGACCCATCATGCCGCAACAACGCGATACCGGCCGCGAACCCGATTACACGCGCAACACCCGCCCGCCGCCCGACAATCCCGACGACATTGAGATCGATCAGGAGCAGGAGCGCGAGCGCCAACGGGCCGGCCCCGACGATCTGAAACGCAATCCCGGCATCGGCGCGTCCAAGGGCGCAACTATGGCGGGCGCGGACGCTGACGACGTCGACGATCTCTACGCCGAGGGCGAGAACACGTTTCCGGGCGATGTCGAGAACGATTCCGGCCGCCCCGGCACGGGCGTCGACCCGAAGCGCCGGCCGCGCGAGAACAAGTAGCGCCGATGCCTGACCGCCGCACAGAACCGCGCGGAACGCCGAGCACGCTCGCCGGCGTTCCGCCGCGCGGGCCACGCGCGAAAGATCTTGCGCCGACGGATCAACTGAAGTCCGAGATGGATCAGGAGCACGAGGCGAGCGCGCTCGATCCGGAGGATGATCTGCGGTCCCCACATACGCGCCCGCGAACGCGCGGCCCAGTCCAACGCGAACCGCCGGAGCAAACATCCGAGGCTCACGATGGAGAAGCCGACGAAATTGGCATCGAGATCGACAATGCCATCGAGCGTCCGCAGACAGACGATGCGGGGCGCCGGTCGAGCTAAGTGCGTTTGTTGCGCGCACCGAGCGGTCGGCGGCGGCGGCTGCGACGGCAAGCGCTACGCCAGAACGTCATTCACTCTTCGCCGGTGCTCGGCACGCCGACGATGTGGAAGCCGGCGTCGACGTGGACGACTTCGCCGGTGGTGGAGCGGCCGAGATCGGAGAGCAGCCAGAGCGCGCAGCCGGCGATGCCTTCCATGCTCGTGTCTTCCTTCATCACCGACCATTCGCGACCGGTCTGGATGAGGCCGCGGCCGCCCTGGATGCCGGCGATGGCGAGCGTGCGCATGGCGCCAGCGCTGATCGCGTTGACGCGGATGCCATCGGGCCCGAGGTCGCGGGCCATGTAGCGCATCGAAGCTTCAAGCGCCGCCTTGGCGACGCCCATAACGTTGTAGCTCGGCAGCACACGCTCGGCGCCGAGATAGGTCAGCGTCACCATCGAGCCGCCGCGGCCCATCAGCTTCGACGCGCGCTTGCCGGCGGCGACGAACGAGAAGGCGGAGATGTCCATCGAGCGCAGGAAGTTCTCGCGCGTCGTGTTCTCGACGAACGAGCCCTTGAGTTCATTCTTGTCGGAGAAGGCGATCGAGTGGACCAGGAAGTCGAGCTTGCCCCATTCCTTGCCTAAGCGATCGAACACAGCGTCGAGTTGCGCATCGTTGGTGGCGTCGCACTCGAGCATGAGCTTGGAACCGATCGACTCCACCAGCGGCCGCACCCGCTTCTCCAGCGCCTCGCCCTGATACGTGAACGCGAGTTCAGCTCCCTGCGCCGCCAGCTGGCTGGCGATGCCCCAGGCGATCGACTTGTCATTGGCGACGCCCATGACGAGGCCGCGCTTGCCGCGCATCAGCTCGCCTTTCGGGAAAACCCACTCGTCCGCCATGTTCTGCTCCCTCGAAATTCGCCGCACCTAGAAAGCCTTGGACGCCAGCGGTCAAGCGGAACCGCGTGCGCAGGGCGGCGTTTTGGCTCCGAAGATTACGCTTAGGAGCAAGGAATGGCCGAAATCCGCGAAACCCACGTCAAGCGCGACGAAAACGGGCGGGTGACGGACACGAAAGTGATCATCGACCACCCGAAGAAGAAGTCCGGCTTTGGTTTCGGACTGCTGCTGGGCGTCGTGCTGATCGCCGGCGCGCTCCTCGCGTTCGTCTACAGTCAAGGCTCGTTCCAGGAGGCGGCGCGCGAAGCCGATCAGGTGGCCGCGCAAGTCGAACAGCAAACCGCGAGCGTGGCTGATACGGCAGGCGACACCGCTGACCGGACCGGCGACACAACCAGCGAAACCGTGACGAATTAACCCCTCGTCTCAAAGGGATCGCTTGGGAGAACGCCGGCTCGAAAGAGCCGGCGTTCGTCATTTCGGCTGGCCGCGTCATTACCGTAGAAACTTGTTCCGATCACGTGCGTTTGATTCGCATGCCGTTCGATCTCGCTGCGCACGAAGCCTGCGTTCACGTCCAACTTCGCACGCTCGACAGCCAAGTCGCCGCCATACCCGTGCGCTGGGTCGACGGCTCGCCGGAGGTGCTGCTGATCACCAGCCGTGGCCCGGGCGAATGGATCGTGCCGAAGGGCTGGGCCATGCTCGACTCTCTCGCTGCCGAGTGCGCTGCGCGCGAGGCGTTCGAGGAAGCGGGCGTCACCGGCGAAGTCGAACCCTATTCGCTCGGCACGTTCGAGTATTGGAAACGCACGAAGCACGGCAAAGTGTTCTACGAAGTCACGGCGTATGCGCTGCACGTGCAGTACGAGCTGCCGGATTGGCCTGAACGCGAAAAGCGCAAGCGTGCATGGTTCGCGCCGGAAGAGGCGGCGCGGCTCATCGGCAACGAAGGCTTAGCAGAGCTAATCCGGTCCGCCGTCCAGGTCGAGTTCAAGACTGCGCCGCCGGTGTTCGCCGGCGTTGGCCTGCTGAACTAGGCCGCCACGCGCGTGAAGGCGAGCGTGGCGTTGGTGCCGCCGAAACCGAACGAGTTGGACAGCACGCAATTCAACTCGCGATCTTCGCGCTTGCGCAGGATCGGCAGATCTTCGAACGCCGGATCGAGTTCCTCGATGTGCGCGCTCTCGCAGGCGAAGCCATTGTTCAACATCAGCAGCGAGTAGATCGCCTCCTGCACACCGGCGGCGCCGAGCGAATGGCCGGTCAGCGACTTGGTGCTGGAGATCATCGGCGGCTTGGCGCCGAACACCGCCCGCACCGCCTCCATCTCCCTGAGGTCGCCGACCGGCGTCGAGGTGCCGTGGGTGTTCAGATAATCGACCGGGCGATCGAGATACTTCATCGCCATTTTCATGCAGCGCGCCGCCCCTTCGCCGGACGGGGCGACCATGTCGAAGCCATCGCTGTTGGCGCCGTAGCCGGCGACTTCGCCGTAAATCTTAGCGCCGCGCTTCTTCGCGCGCTGGTATTCTTCCAGCACCAGCACCCCGGCGCCGCCGGCGATGACGAAGCCGTCGCGGTCCTTGTCGTAGGCGCGCGAGGCTCGCGCGGGTGTGTCGTTGTACTTCGTGCTCATCGCGCCCATGGCGTCGAAGAGGACGGACAGGGTCCAATCCAGTTCTTCGCTGCCGCCGGCGAACATGATGTCCTGCTTGCCCTCGTAGATGTGCTCGTAGGCGTTGCCGATGCAGTGGGCGCTGGTCGCGCAGGCCGAGCTGATCGAATAGTTCACGCCCTTGATCTCGAACGGCGTCGCGAGCGTCGCGCTGGCGGTGGAGCTCATCGCTTTCGGCACCGCGAAAGGTCCGACGCGCTTTGCGCCTTTCTCGCGCGCCGTATCGGCCGCTGTCACGATGGCCGCGGCGGAGGGGCCGCCCGAGCCCATGATGATGCCGGTGCGCGGGTGGCTGATCTCGTCCTTGGTCAGGCCGCTGTCGTCGATCGCCTCTTGCATGGCGACATAGTTCCAGCCCGAGCCTTCGCCCATGAAACGCATCACGCGCTTGTCGACGACGTCTTCCGGCTTCAGTTGCGGCTCGCCGTGCACCTGGCAGCGCATGCCTTTCTCGGCGTACTCGGGCGCAGCGACGATGCCGCTCTTGGCGTTGCGCAGGCTCTCCAGCACCTCCGGAACGTTCTTGCCGATGGAGGATACGATCCCCATGCCGGTGACGACGACACGACGCATTGGCTGGCGCTCCTACTTCAGTTGCGTTTCGAGCTGTTCGGGCGAGAACAGGCCGACCTTCAGGTCTTTGGCCGTATAGATAGTCACGCCGTCGGCTTTCACGACGCCGTCGCCTATGCCCATATGCAGCGACCGCTGGATCACGCGCTTCATGTCGATTTCGTAGCTGACGAGTTTCGTGCTGGGCGTGATCTGGCCGCGGAACTGGACTTCGCCAACGCCAAGCGCGCGCCCGCGGCCTGGCGAGCCCGCCCAGCACATGAAGAAGCCGACCAGCTGCCACATTGCGTCGAGACCAAGGCAGCCCGGCATCACCGGATCGCCCTTGAAGTGGCAGTCGAAGAACCAGCGTTCCGGATTGATGTCGTACTCGGCGTGGACGAAGCCTTTGCCGGCGGAGCCGCCGTCCTTGCTGATGTGGACGATGCGGTCGAACATCAGCATCGGCGGCAGCGGCAGCTGCGCATTGCCGGGCCCGAACATCAGGCCCTCGCCCGAGGCGATCAGGTCGTCATAGGAAAGGGAGGAAGGCCGCTCGGCTTGGCTGATCGCCATGTTTGTCTCTGCGAAAGAAGGGAATTTCCCGCCCGACTTACAGGCCGGGTGAGGCAGGGGCAAGGCGAGGCGGCGGACGCCGTCATTTCGCGGGCGCCAAGGCTGTGATAGATAAGAGGAATGTCGAGCGCCGCCCAATCCGGCCGCCGTCCTTGACCGGTAAGGACTACTTGGCCTGGGAAGCCGAGCAGGAAGGCCGCTATGAATTCATAGACGGTCAGGTTCGGCTCATGGCTGGGGGTACGCGCGCGCATGGGCTCATCGCCCAGAACATCACGCTGGCGCTCAGGACGAAGCTGGGGCGCGGACCGTGTTTTCCAATGCAAGAACAGAAGGTCGCTACGCCAAGAGGCAATTATCGATATCCTGATGTGACTGTGGACTGCGGGCGAACACAGGCGATGCGCGATTTGGCGGCGGACGAGCCGCGGGTCGTGTTCGAAGTGGAGAGCCCGAGCAATACTACGATCGACGAGGTGGAGCGGCTGGAGGATTTCCAATCCACGCCCACCGTCCAGCAGACCGTCATCGTCTCGCAGACCAAGATGCGTGCGCGCATCTGCACCCGCGCAGGGGCCGGTTGGCGGGCGGAAACATTGTCGGGTGAGGAGGCCGCGCTCGATCTTTCGGCGCTGGAATGCGCGTTGCCGTTCACGGAAATCTACGAGCGGGTGGAATTCGAGCCGCCCGCCGCGAACGCCTGAGCCTCAGAGCCCGGCGCAATCTCCGCCCCAGAGGGCGTCGTTCGGGACCCAGCCGACCCGGCCGCCGATCGCCACCCGACGCCATTCGCCGTTGCAGCCGGTCACAGAGGCCACCACGCCGGGCGCAAGGTAGGCCACGACTTGGCTGCCTTCGTGCGCGGTCCGGCGCAGCGCCGTCGCTTCGCTGACATAGATGGTGCGGCGCTGATCGAGGTTCTGCGCGTGCATCCAGACTTCGGCGCCGTCGGGATCGCGGACCCGCCGCCACGGGCCGCTCTCGCCCGTGACCTGCAACGGCAGGCCGACGCGTTCATAAATCCAGTCCACCCGGTGGTCGAGGCCGGGCCCGTGCCGGCCGTTGGCGCCGGCGGTCTTGAGGCTGACGAAACGGGGAACAGGCAAATTGGAGTCCGGCCCGACGATCGGCGTATCGGCCACGGCGGCGCTCAACGGAACGAGCATGGCGGCCGCAGCTAGGGCGGCGAAGATCCCACGACGCATGACCCAACCTTTATTTTGTTCGCTTCCTCTGCCGGGAAGGCGAACGCGCATCATGCGCACGCGCCGTGAAATTGAGCTTAACGCGACGGGCGCCGACCTGGCCCTAACGCGAACCTTGGAGGCGCGCGCAGCGTGGTTTATGGAAGCTGAATGCCGTCAAAGAAGCTCAAAGTCGTCGTCACCCGCCGCCTCCCCGATGCCGTGGAGACCCGCCTGCGCGAACTCTTCGACGCGGAACTCAACGTCGATGACGCGCCCTTCACGGCCGAACAGCTCGCCGAGGCCGTGCAGCGCGCCGACGTGCTGGTGCCGACCGTCACCGATCGCATCGATGGCCGCATCCTCTCGCGCGCCGGCGATCAGCTGCGTCTGATTGCCCAGTTCGGCGCGGGCGTGGACAATATCGACGTCGCCACCGCCGTGCAGCGGGGCATTACGGTTACGAACACGCCGGGCGTTTTGACTGAAGACACCGCTGACATGACCATGGCGCTGATCCTCGCCGTGCCGCGGCGGCTGATTGAGGGGGTGAAGATCGTCGAAGCGGACAAGTTCGTCGGTTGGTCGCCGACCTGGATGATGGGCCGCCGCATCTGGGGCAAGCGGCTCGGCATTATCGGCATGGGGCGGATCGGCCAAGCCGTCGCGCGCCGCGCCAAGGCGTTCGGGCTGCAGATTCATTATCACAACCGCCGCAAGGTGGCGCCGCACATCGAGGCCGAACTCGAAGCGACGTATTGGGACAGCCTCGATCAGATGCTGGCGCGAATGGACATCGTCTCCGTGAACTGCCCGCACACGCCGGCGACGTATCATCTGCTCAGCGCGCGCCGGCTCGCGCTGCTGAAGCCGCACGCCTACATCGTCAACACCGCGCGCGGCGAAGTGATCGACGAAGCGGCGCTCGCGCGGATGCTGGAGAAGGGTGAGCTCGCCGGCGCGGGTCTTGACGTGTTCGAGCATGAGCCGGCGATCAATCCGAAGCTCAAGAAGCTGGCGAACGTCGTGCTCTTGCCGCACATGGGCTCGGGCACAATCGAAGGCCGTATCGACATGGGCGAGAAGGTCATCATCAACATCAAGACCTTCGCCGACGGTCACAAGCCGCCGGATCGCGTCATTCCGGCGATGCTGTAGGGCGTCGAATGAGAACCCGTGTTCTTGCCGCCGCCGCGCTCATCGTTCTGGTCGGCTGCGAGCGCGCCGCAGAACGGCCAAGCGCGCCGCCGACGCCGCCGGAGCCGCCGCTCACGCTCGATCTGACCTGCGCCGCGTTCGCCGAGGTCGATAACGACGCGCTGATCGAACGCTATGGCGCCGAGAACGTCTCCACCGAGATCGTGCCCGGCCCCGAAGGCCAGAGCTACGAAGCGACTCTGCTCTACGCGAATGATCCGGCGCGCCGGCTCGAGATCGTCTGGCGCGATGAAGCCAAGACGGCGCCCGCCGCGGTGAGCGCGGAAGGCGCCGGCTGGACGGGCCCGAGCGGCCTTGCCGTAGGCGCCGATCTCGCGCGTGTCGAAGAGCTGAACGGCCGGCCGTTCCGTCTGTGGGGCTTCGGCTGGGACTATGGCGGCTGGGTGTCCGAGTGGAACGGCGGCGCCTTCGCCAGTGCAGGCGGCTGCACGCCGCGCGTCCACTTCGATGCGCGCACGCCGAACAATACTTCTGCATTGGGCGACAGCGAGTTTGCTTCCGACAGCGCCGAGGTCCGCGCCGCCGATCCTGCCGTCACCGAGATCGGCCTGAGTTTCAGAGCCCAATAGCGCCGTCACACCCGCGTAGCCCAGGCTACGTTCTCCTGGCGGGTGCAACACCGTTAACGCGCCCCGTCCGCGGGATTACAAGGTTCCTCTTGGCGGACGTAGGGCGGGGGTCCGCTCCAATAGGGGGTTGATCATGTTTCGCAGACTCAAGCGCAGCGTAGCGCTCGCGGCGCTGATTATTGGAATGGCGGGCGCCGCTCACGCGGAGGAAGGTTGGTACGGTCGCGTCGACGCCGGCTACAGCATCGACGGCGAGATCGAGATCGATGAGACCGCGTTCGATCTCGAAGACGATTGGATGGCCGATGTTGGGGCCGGCTACGGCTTCGCCAACGGCTTCCGCGCCGAGGCCGAGCTGGCCTATCGCAACAACGAAATCGATCCGTTCGGCGAAGACGCCGAAGTCTGGTCGGTGATGCTGAACGGCATCTATGACTTCAACCGCGGCGGCGGCATCGAGCCTTATGTCGGCGTCGGCGTCGGTTACGCACAGCTCGACACGTTCGGCGAGGATGAAACCGGACTTGCTTGGCAAGGTCTTGCGGGCGTCGCGTTTCCCCTTGGCGATCGTCTGAAGCTCGACGTCGGCTATCGCTACTTCAACGGCGAGGACATCGAAATATTCGGCGCCGATTCCGGTTATGAACATCAAGCGGCGACAATCGGCCTGCGTTGGGAATTCGGCGCGGCCGCAGCGCCGCCGCCGCCCCCGCCGCCGCCGCCCCCACCGCCGCCGCCGCCTCAAACCGTGTGTCCGACATCGGAGTTCACGGTCTATTTCGAGTGGGACCGTTCGAACCTGAACCAAGCGGCGCTGGAGACGATCGACGCAGCAGTGGTGCGCGCGCGCGAGTGCAATGTCGGCAGCGTTGTCGTCGTCGGCCACACCGACACGTCGGGCTCGACGGCTTACAATGAAGGGCTGTCGGAGCGGCGTTCGGCGGTGGTGCGCGATGCGCTGGTCGCGCGCGGCATCGACGCCAACATGATCACCACGCAAGCGCGCGGCGAGACTGATCTCGCCCGCCCGACGGCGGATGGTGTGCGCGAGCCGCTGAACCGCCGCACTGCGGTGACGATCAGCTTCCGCTGAGCGCTCGCGCCGGCGAACTCAACGGGCCTGGCGAAAGCCGGGCCCGTTTTGCATCGTGCGGCGCACGAGGAGGGCCGTTCGTCTCAAAGCAGTTGAACCGCCACCGGCAGGCGCCGAGGTTCGAGGCAAGTCGTCCGGGGGAGTAAGAAATGATCACGATCACGCGCCGCGCCGTCACGGCGTCCACGCTCGCGCTCGCCGCCGGTTGCGCCGCGCAGCGAAGCGGAGGCGCAGCATCACCGACGCGCGCGCGGGCTGCGATCGGCGCGTTCGGCATCGACATGACCTCGATCGATCCGAGCATCGATCCGGGCGACGATTTCTTCCAGTACGTCAACGGCGCTTGGCTGAACGGCAACACGATTCCCGACGACCGCACTTCGTGGGGCACCAACGAGATGCTGATCGTCAAAGCCGAGCATGATGTGCGGGCAATCATCGAGGGGGTCGCGGCGGCCGGCGGCGCCGAAGGCTCGAACGAGAAAAAGATCGCCGACTTCTACAACGCCTATCTCGATCAGGATGCGATCGACGCGCGCGGCCTTGCGCCGATCCAACAGGCGCTCGATGAGATCGAAGCGCTGCGCACGCATGAGGACGTGGTGCGCTTCGTCGGCCGGCCAGGTTCGGGCGTCACGTTCCCGGTGGCGACGTATATCAGCCTCGATGAGGGCAACCCGGATCGGTATTTGCCGCAGCTGACGCATGCGGGTCTCGGCCTGCCGGAGCGGGAGTATTATCGCCGCGACGACCGCAACTTCCCCGAAATTCGTCAGCAATATGAGGCCGCTTGCGCCGGTATGCTGGCGCTGATCAATCGCAGCGAGCCGGAAGCCAAGGCGCGTGCGATTCTGGCGCTCGAGCGTGAGATCGCCGAACTGCATTGGCCGGTCGCGGATCGCCGCGAGCGCGAGCGCACCCATAATCTGATGAGCCGGGCGCAAGTGGAGGCGCTCGCGCCGCGCTATCCGTGGGCCGCGCACTTCGAGGCGGAAGGACTCGCGGACGCGGACGAATGGGTCGTCAACGAGCTGAGCGCGATCGGTCCGCTCGCCGACCTGGTGATGCGCACGCCGGTGTCGACATGGAAGGGTTATCTCGCCTTCCATTACACGCGCACCAAGGCGCACGTGCTGCCGCGCCAGATCGATGATGCGAACTTCGCTTTCTACGGCCGCCAGCTCAGCGGCCAGCCGCAGCAGCGTGAGCGTTGGCAGCGCGCGATCCAGGCCAGCAACGCCGTGCTCGGCGAAGCGATTGGCCAGCTCTATGTCGCGCGGCACTTCCCGCCGGAAACGAAGGCGCAAGCGCTGGCGCTGGTCGAGAACATGCGCCGCGCTTATGGCGAGCGCATCGACGCAAGCCCGTGGATGAGCGCGGAGACGAAAGTCATCGCCCGGCAGAAGCTGGCGACGTTCCGGCCGAAAATCGGCTACCCGGATCGCTGGCGCGATTACTCAGGGCTTGAGATCCGCGCCGGCGACGCGTTCGGCAACCAGATGCGCTATGCGCAATGGGATTGGGCCAACGATCTCGCCCGTCTCGGCCGGCCGAGCGACCGCGAAGAATGGTTCATGGTCCCCCATGCGGTGAACGCCTATTACAATCCGCCGTTCAACGAGATCGTCTTTCCGGCCGGCTATCTGCAGCCGCCGCTGTTCGATCCGAATGCCGATCCGGCTGTGAATTATGGCGCGCTTGGCGGCGTCATCGGCCACGAAATGGGTCATGGCTTCGACGATCAGGGCGCGAAGTCGGACGCGCACGGCGTGCTGCGCGATTGGTGGAATGCGGACGACGTCGCGCGCTTCCGGGCGACCACGGACCGCCTGGCCGATCAATACAGCCAGTTCGAGCCGTTGCCTGGCTTGAATCTCAACGGCCGCCTCGGCCTCGGCGAGAACATTGGCGACAATGGCGGGCTCCAGGTGGCGTACCACGCTTACAAGATCGCGCTGAACGGGGCGGAGGCGCCGGTGCTGGACGGCACGAGCGGCGACCAGCGTTTCTTCATGGCCCGCGCGCAGCATCGCAAGCAGCTGATCCGCGAACAGCAATTGCGCAATCAGGTGATGACCGGCCCGCACTCGCCGGCGCGCTATCGCATCAATGGCGTCGTCCGCAACATGGACGCCTGGTACGCCGCGTTCAACGTGACGCCGGATGACGCGCTCTACCTGCCGCCGGAAGAGCGCGTCACCGTCTGGTAGGCGTCAGAAGCTCGTCAGCACCGTGAAGCGGACATTGCGGCCCGGCAGCGGCAGCTCGTCTTTCAGGAACGAGCTGTGCACGCGGCCGAGTTCGTCGGTGAGATTGCGTCCGTCGATCCGCAGTGTCCACGCGCCGGCTTCGCCTTGCGGGCGCCAGGAGAGGCCGGCGTTGATAAGCGTGTAGCCGTCGGTCGGCGTCTCGAACGGCGCGAGCCGGTCTTGCTCCGCCGTATCAACCGCCTCGAGCCGGCCGGACCAGAACTCGTTCTGCGCTTCGACGCCGAGCGTCAGCGAGCTTGGCGGGATGCGCGGTGGGTGGCCGCCGGCGTCGAACTCTGCGCGGACGAGATCGTAGGCGACATCGCCGCTGATGGCGAAGCCGCCGACCTCGAACAGCTGTGCCGCTGCGGATATCTCACCGCCCGTGAAGGTGGCGTCTTGCTGCACGAAGTTGAACACCGGCAGGATTTCCGCGTCTGCGGGGATGCCCGGATCGGTTTCATCCGGGGCGAAGCCGCTCGTGTCGGTGGCTTCGTCGAGCCAGAACACGTCGCCGCGTTCGACCAGCGCAATGTAATCGCTGAACTCCATGCGATAGAGGTTCACTTCGAACCGCACCGGACCGCGCTCGAACCGCGCCGAGGCTTCGAACGAAAGCGCGGTTTCCTGGTCCAGGTTCGGGTCGCCCAGCTCGTAATTGTGGGTGGCGAGGTGGGGCCCGTCGGAGAACAGCTCGAACGCCGTCGGCGCGCGCTCGGTGTGCGCCACGGTGGCGCCGATGAACCAGCCTTCCGCCGGCCGCATGAACGCGCCGACCGAGCCGCTCACATTATCGAAGTCGCGCGCGCCGGCCGTGACGTTGTCGATCTCGCGCCGCTCGTAGCGCAGGCCGCCTTCGAGGCCCCAGCGGCCGAGATCGTAGCGCTCGATCAGGAAGAGGCCGGAATCCTGGGTGTTGGTCGCGGTGATGAAGGCCTCATCGCCCTCGGCGTTGAAGTCGACATCGGTGAATTGGACGCCGGCGACGCCGTCATGGCGATCATCGCTGTGATGCGCTTCAAAGCGCGCCTCCCAGCCTTCGCTGAAGAAGCGCGTGCCCGGCGCGCCGTCGCCTTCGAATTCCGTGTGCTGGTAGTCCGAGTGCTGGACGCCATAATCCAGCCGGTCGAATGGCCCGACATTGATGCGGAAGTCGCCGCGCGACTCGATCCGCGTCTGCTCCAGTTCGATGCGTCCGCCGGGTTCGCTCGGCTCGTGCGGCAACAAGCCGTAGGAGTCTTCCGTGCGTTTCACGGCGACGCCGGCGAAACCCCAATCGCGCACCAGAGACGCGCCGCCGCCATAGGCGCGCATGTCCGTCCACTGGTTCAGCGCTTCGCCCTCGGGCGTCTCGTACGGATCGCTGTCGCGCTGGGAAGCGTTCAACGTGAAGGCGAGCGGGCCGGCGCCGAAGCCGACGCGGGCGGCGCCTTGCAGGCCTTCGTCGACAGTCGAATACGCCGCGAGCCCGTTGAAGCTCACGCCTTCGCTCTGCCGCGTCGGGATCGACTGATCGATCACATTGACGACGCCGCCGATGGCGTTGCCGCCATAGGCCAAAGCCGCCGCGCCGCGCAGCACTTCGATGCGCTCGGCGTCGAGCCCGTCCGAGGTCACGGCGTGATCGGGCGAGGCGGTCGAGGCGTCGATCGCGCCGATGCCGTTCTGCAGCACGCGCACGCGGTCTTCACCGAGGCCGCGAATGATCGGCCGGCTGGCGCCGGCGCCGAAGAAGGTGGTGGCGATTCCGGGGGTCGCGTCGAGCGTATCGCCGAGGCCGCCGTTGAGTTGCTCGACGATGTCTTCGCGGCGCAGGACTTCGGCGCCCTGCAAGCTCTCGATCCGCGAACCTTCGAGCGGCGCGGTGATGACGATCTCGGGTTCGGCGGTCTCGTCCTGCGCGAGAGCGGCGGTGGGGATGAGTGCGCTGGCGGCGACGAGGCCGCGAAATAGGTGGGGGAACTGCATGGATGGCCTCTAAGCATTAGGGTGCGCGCGCTGCTCCGCGCGCGGTAGGCGCTCAGCGAGCGCGTGCGGTGCTCAGACGGGGTGCGGAGGGGCGCGGCTGCGCCAAGAGTGCGAAGCGGCGAACGGCGCCAACTGGATCGCGAGCGTGCTCGCTTCTGCCGCAACGCTGTGCTCGGCGGAGATTTCTGCGGCGAGAGGCAGCGTCGCGCGCCCGGAGGACCGGAGCGCTTCGCAGAAGACGCACGCGCCGGCGTGCTTGGCGCCAACGACATCGCTCGCGTGGTTCTCGGCGGCGGCGCTCTCGGAGCGTTCCACCGCCGGCGCGCCGAACGCGAAGGCGTGGACGTGGGTCTGGACGACGAAGGCTTGCAGGAAGACCGCGAGCAGCGCCGCCAGCAGCGGCCCGAACCTGCTGGCCCGGCGCGCTGAAGGTCGCGTCGAATTCTGTCGCGAACGTCTCATCCCGATGGCAGTGTTATAATATATCAGAGCACTTGGCCAGATCGGCGCTGTCAGATTGCGACCAAGAGGGCAGAATAGCCGCCGAGCGACGCCGCTCCGGTCAGCACCTCGGCTTGGCCGACGGCGAGCCGGAGCGCGCCCTCGGGCAGCGGCCGTCGCACCGGCTCCGGCCCGAGATTGAAGAGGCAGAGCATCCGCTCCTCGCCTGCGCGCCGCTCGAACGCCAGCAGCGGCTCCGGCGCATCGAGCGCGACGAATTCGCCGTCGCGCAGCGCCGCGCTCGCTTTCCGCAGCGCGATCATGGCCCGTGTGAACTCGAGCACCGATCCTGCGACGCCTTGCTGCGCATCCGCCGCCAGCGGGCGATGGCGTGGATCGAGCGGCAGCCATGCGTCCGGCGCTTCCGTGAATCCTGCCATGTTTGCGTTCTGGCCCCAGGGCATCGGCGTGCGGGCGCCGTCGCGGCCAATGCCCGACGGCCAGAACGCGATCGCCTCCGGATCACGCAGGCGCTCGAACGGCACATCAGCATGCGGCAGGCCGAGCTCGTCGCCCTGATAGAGGAACGCCGCGCCGCGCAGCGCCAGCAGCAGCGCCAGCATCAACTTCGTGCGTTGCGGATCATCGTCGGCAAGCCGCGTCGGGAAGCGGATCACGTCGTGATTCGAGAGCGACCAGGAGGGCAGCCCGCGCGCGCCTTCCCATTGCGCCATCGCGTCCTTGATGACCGCGGGCGTCATCGCGCGCTGGCGCAGCAGGTAGAAGGAATAGGCGGTGTGCAGCCGGTCGGGCCCGTCGGTGTATTCGCGCTGCACGCGCAACGGCTCTTCGTCCTCGATCTCGCCCAAGGCGATGGCGCCGTATTGATCAAGCAGCGCGCGCAGGCGCGCGAGGAACGTTAGGGTTTCAGGCTGCGTGCGGTCGTAGAGATGGCGCTGGAACTGGTGCGGGCGCGCCGGCGCCCGCTTCAAAGTCGTAATCGGCGGATTGTCGCGCAGCTGCGCGTCGTGGGTGAAGAAGTTCACGACGTCCAGCCTGAAGCCGTCCACGCCGCGCTCGAGCCAGAAGCGGGCGACGTCGAGCAGCGCGTCCTGCACCGCCGGGTTGCGCACGTTGAGATCCGGCTGCTCCGGCAGAAAATTGTGCAGGTAGTACTGGCGCCGGCGCGCATCCCAGCTCCAGGCGCCGCCGCCGAACATCGCCTGCCAATTGTTCGGCGGCGCGCCGTCCGGCTTCGCATCGGCCCAGACGTACCAATCGGCTTTTTGGTTGTCTCGGCTCGCACGGCTCTCCGCGAACCAGGCGTGCTGGTCGGACGAATGCGACCACACCTGGTCGATGATCACTTTGAGGCCGAGCGCATGCGCGCGCGCGATCAGCGCGTCGGCTTCGGCCAATGTCCCGAACAGCGGATCGACGTCGCGATAGTCGCTGACGTCGTAGCCGTAATCCTTCATCGGCGAACGAAAGAACGGCGACAGCCAGATCGCGTCGCAGCCGAGATCGGCGACGTGCTCGAGCTTGGCGATCGCACCGGCGAGATCGCCGACGCCATCGCCGTTGGCGTCCGCGAACGAGCGCGGATAAATCTGATAAACGACAGCGCCGCGCAGCCAATCACTCATGCGCCGCAGGCTGGCGAACCGCGCGCATCAAATCAAGCCGCTATCCACGCTCCAGGGCCCGCGCTGCGGCCGGCGGCGGCATGCAGCCGCGACACTTGCGGCGCCGGCGCGACGGGCGTCCGCACATCCGCAAACGCGAGCCACTCGGCTTCGCATTCGCCGCGGGTGAAGCGCAGCGCGGCGTAGCCGCGATTGGTCAGATCGCAGAACGCCAGGTGCGGGTTCGCCGTGCGGATCATCGATTCGCGTTCGCCCGCCGCCGCATTGCTGAGCGAGCGCTCGAAGCCTGGCGAGGTGACGCTGCCGCCGGCGAATTCGAGCGCGGCGCGGCGGCGCCCGCCGGCGGCGTCGAGGTTGGCGACCCAGCAATTGTGGCTGTCGCCGCCGAGCACGACGGCGTTGCTTGCCTGGGTGGCGCACGCCTCCAGGAAGCGCGTGCGCGCCGCCGGGTAGCCGCCCCAGGTGTCGAGATTCCACGGCAAGCCGAGCGCGCTCATCTGCTCGCCGACCGTGAACCATTGCCGCGAACCGGCTGAGACATCATCCGGCAACAACCGCGCCAGCCCGCTCGGCGCGGCGGGATCGGCGACCACGACCTGTTGCGCGATGATCTGCCAAGGTTGGCCGCGGCGTTTGGACTCGGCCAAGGTGTCGCTCAACCAGCGCTCCTGTGCGGCGCCGAGCAGCGAGCGCGAGGGGTCGTCCAGCACGCCGGCGCGGAAGGCCGCCGCCGCGGCGCGCGCGTCGACGCCGCCTTGCGTCAAGCGCGGCGCCAGCGTGGTGCGATAGTCGATCTGCGCGTCGCGGCCGATGAAGCGCGTGTCGAGCAGCACGATGCGGGCGAGGTCGCCCCAATCGAGGCTGCGGTAGAGCCGGGGCGTGTTCACGTCGGGCCGCCGGATCGGCATCCAGTCGAAATAGGCCTTCGCAGCCGCAGCCATGCGCTCGGCGTAGGCGCCCTCGCTCGGAAACTGATGATCGCGCGAGCCCTCGCGCGCGGCGTCGTTCACGAGCTCATGATCGTCCCACACGACGCTCATCGGCTTCACGCGCCGCAGCTCGAGCAGGTCGGGGTCGGTGTGATAGCTGGCGTAGCGCTGGCAATAGTCTCTCAGCGATACGATCTCGTTGTAGGGCTCGATGATGCGTCCCGGCACGGTTTCGGAATTGTTTGGATACGAGCCGCGCTGGATCTCGTAGATGTAGTCGCCCGTGTGCAGAGCGAGATCGACGTCGTCACGGCGCGCGGCATGACCGTAAGCGTGGAAATAGCCGTAACCGAAATTGGAGCAGGAGAAGAGCGCAACCGTCAGCCGGTCGCCGCCGCGCGCGGGCGCTGTGCGCGTGCGTCCGGTGAAGGATGGGCCGGAGGCGGAGAGGAAGCGATAGAAGTAGGGCCGCCCGGGCGCCAGGCCGCGCACATCGACCTTGACGCAGAAATCGTTCGCAGCCGAGGCGCGCGCCTCGCCGCGCTGCGCGACGCGGCCGAACGCCTCGTCCTCCGCCACTTCCCAGGCGATGGCGCCGTCGCCGCCGACGAAGCGGGTCCACAGCACGACGCCGTCGGGCAGCGGATCGCCGGAGGCGACGCCGTTGGTGAACAGGCCCTGGGAGAGCGACTGCGCCCAGGCGGCGCGTGGCGCGGCGGCGGCGAGAGCCCCGCCGAGCAGGAGCGAACGACGTTGAATCAGCATGCCCCGCTCCTAGCCTGCCTCCATGATAGTGATGCGTCAGTCGGCGACCGCGAGCGCCGGCGGCTCATGCACGCGGTAGAGAAACTCGCGCACCGCCATCGCCGATACGTCGGGCCGCTCTTCCTGCGGTATGTGGCCGGTGTTCTCGAACACGATGATCTCCGCGCCGTCGATCGCGGTCTGGAATTGCCGCCCGTGCTCCAGCGGGACCAAGCGGTCGCTGTCGCCATGCAGGACCAGCACCGGGATGTTCGCCAACGGCGCCAGCCGCTCCGGCGTGGCGTAGTTCCGCTCGCGGAAGCCGAGCGTCATCTGCAGCAGGATGGCGCGGTGGCCTGGCGCGCGCGCCAGCTCGACGTAGCGCGACACCATCGCATCATCGACCAGCGAAGCGTCGCTGAACGAAGCTTGCAGCCCCTGGCGGGTTAACCCGGTCGCGTCGAGATCGCGGATCGCCGGGCCGATGTTGGGATCGCGCAACAGCCTGAACACCGGCGGATCGCGATCGAGGTTGGCGCGCGTCTCCTGCCATCCGGAAGCATCGACCAGGATCAGCGCTTCGATCTGTTCGGGATGCGCGAGCGCATATTCCCACGCCACGTTTCCGCCCATTGAGCTCCCGGCGAGGGCGAAACGCTGCAGGCCCATGGCTGTCGTGAAGGCGTGCACTTCGTCGCGGAAAACTTCGATCGAGGCGGAATAGTCGGCCGGGGCGCTGGTGAGGCCGTGGCCTGGAAGATCGAGCGAGACGATCCGGTACGTGTCGCTCAATCGCGCCACCCAGGGCTCCCAAGTGTGCAACGACGCCGAGAAGCCGTGGATCAAGAGCAGCGTCGGTGCGCCGGCGCTCTGGCCCTCGTCGCGATAGTGCATGCGCACGCCGCTCGACAAATCGACATAGCGCGAGGCGGGGCTTTCGTACTCGGCGGCGAGGTCGGCGTATGGAATGTCGGGCCGCTTCAGCGTGACGTAGGCGCCGCCGGCGATGGCCGCGATCAGCACGACCAGAACCGCCAAGCCGCCCAGAATCCACTTCCACATCTTAAGCCCTCCGCGCAGCTAGAGTGACGGGCGCGGGCGAGAGGTCAAGCGCGCCAGCCGACGCGGCGGGCCCAGGCATCGAACTCCGCGCGCCGTTTCGCGTGATCGGCCGGCGCGGCCTCGCCTTCCGCCGCCGCATTGGCGCGCATTTCGGCGATCGTGTCGGCCATGGGCGGCAGGCCGACGCTGGCGCGGCGCTCGTCGAGATGCGCCGCATCGCGGACCGGCGCCGGCGAAAGCTGACCTGAGGCGTCCCAGTCGAATTGCGTGCCGAACGTCTGCTCGCCGCCCTCGAAGACGGCGATGCGATCGGAGAGGTAGGCGGCGTCGAGCATGTTGGCTTCGCCTTGCGGGATCGCCTCCAGCATCAGCGCCAGACCACGCCGCTGCAGATCGGGGCGCGAGATGGCGTGCTGCAGGATCAGGAACGCCGCCGAGGCGCCTTCGTCGCCGAGCCGCTTGCGCCCCGGCCAGCCGATCGCGTCGAACACGCGCTCCAGCAGCTTGGCGTTGTCTAGATGCACCGCCTCCATCTCGGGATGATAGCCGCCAAACAATTCGCCGCTGCGCGCCAGGCGGGCGCGCACTTCGAGGTCCCGCCGCGCGGCGGCAGTCAAGGCGGCGAGCCATTCTTCGTCAGTCATGCCCGCACACCGGGCAGTGCGGATCGCGTCTGAGCGTCACCGTGCGCGCCGTCGCCGCCAAGCCGTCGAACAGAAGCACGCGGCCGGCCAAAGTCTCGCCCGCCTCGGCGATGTGCTTGAGCGCTTCCAGCGCCATCATCGAGCCGATCACGCCGGGCAGCGCGCCGATGACGCCAACCTGCGCGCACGTCTCCGCGTCCGGCGGCGTCTCCGGCACGAAGCAGCGATAGCAGGGGCCTTCCGGCATGAACACCGAGACTTGCCCGTCCCAACGCCCCACCGCGCCCGACGCCAGCGGGATGCGCAGCGCGTGGCACGCCGCGTTCACGGCAAAGCGGGTCGCGAAATCGTCCGTGCCGTCGAGCACGATATCGGCGCCCTCGAGCAGCGCGTGCGCATTGTGTTCGCTCAATCGCTCGGTCCGCTGCTCGACTTCGACATTGGCGTTCAGCGCCGTGAGCGCGCGCGCCGCCGCGTCTGTCTTCGTCGCGCCGGCCTCGTCGCTGCGGAAAATGATTTGCCGCTGCAGGTTCGACAGCGCGACCGTGTCATGATCGATCAGGCGCAGACGTCCAATTCCAGCCGCAGCGAGATAGAGCGCCACCGGCGCGCCGAGGCCGCCGACGCCGACGATCGCGACCGTCGCCGCTTTCAGCCGCTGCTGCCCGGGGCCGCCGACTTCCTTCAGCAGGATGTGGCGCGCATAACGCTCACGTTCTTCAGCGCTCAAACTCATGCGCCTGACTTAGGCCGTGCGTGCGCGCCGCGCTAGCCGCGCCCGGTCGAGCCGAAGCCGCCGGCGCCGCGCGCGGTTTCGGGCAGCGTCTCCACCACGTCCCAGACCCCTTGCGTGACCGGTGCGATCACCATCTGGGCGATGCGCTCGCCGCGGCGGATCGTGAACGGCTCCTGGCCGAGATTGATCAGGATCACTTTGACCTCGCCGCGATAATCGGCGTCGATCGTGCCAGGCGTGTTGAGGCAGGTCAGCCCATGCTTCAGCGCTAGCCCCGAGCGCGGCCGCACCTGCGCTTCGTAGCCGGCCGGCAGCGCGATGGTCAGCCCTGTCGGCGCCAGCACGCGCTGGCCGGGCGCGATCTCGATCGGCTCGTCTTCAGGGACGGCCGCGCGCAGATCCATGCCGGCCGAGAGCGCGGTCTCGTACGCCGGCAGCTGCAACCCTTCGAAGTGCGCGAGCGGCGTGACTTGGATGGTGACGGTGCGCGGGTCCATGCATGCGGCATAGACCCGATTCGGCCGTCGAGGAACGGCCCGACGGCACCGCGCGTTGGCGTCAGTCCAGTTCCACCAAGGCCATGCACGCATTTCATAGCCTGCTGCGCGAGGTCGGGTGCCGCACGGCCTTCATCGGCCGGCGCGGCCGGCTGTTCGAGGCGCTGGCGCCGCACCAGCGGCTCGGACCCACGCCATTCGAGGTCGATTTCTACGGCAAGCGCTACGCCGGAGACCTCAGCAACTGGATCGACTGGCACGTCTATTTCATGGGCGCCTACGCGCCGGCGGAGCTGGCGTTCATGAAGCGCGCCGCCGCAGCGCTCCGCCAAGCGCGCGGCAGCGTCAATTACTACGATGTGGGCGCCAATGTCGGCCATCACGTCCTGTTCATGGCCGGTCACGCCGATGCGGTGTTCGCGTTCGAGCCGTTCACGCGGGCCGCGGCCGAGCTGCGGCGCAAGATGGAAATGAACGACCTTGTCAATGTGCGCCTGTTCGAACTTGCGCTCGGGCGTGACAACGGTGTCGCCGAAATGGTGCTGCCCGACAGTCACAATCTCGGCGCGGCGACTTTGCGCGCGGTGCCGGGCGTCGCCGCGTTCTTCGTCAATGTCGCGCGCGGCGACGATCTGTTCGCGCGCGAGCGGCTGCCGCGCATCGACATCCTGAAGATCGATGTCGAAGGCCACGAGGCGGCGGTGCTCGATGGATTGGCGGAGCAGGTGCGCCGCGACCGGCCAGTCATACTGGTCGAACTGACGGAGGAGGACCGCAGCGGCTTCGGAACTGCCGAGCGGCTGCGCGCGGCGCTCTATCCAAATCACGTGCTCCACACGCTGCAGCCGCGCGGCGGCGGCTATCGTCTGGCGCCGTTCGATATGCAGTCGTGGGAGGTGGTCTGCGTTCCGGCGGAGCTGGCGCCGATCGTCTAACGCGGACTGGACGCTGGGCTGCTGACCTCAGCGCCCGCGGCGCGCGCGAAGGTTAGTTCCCGGGTTTTGATCCACGCGGCGATCTGCCTGAAATAATCGCGCACATGCCCGGTCTCGCGCACTTCGCCGTTCGCCGGTCGCTCGGTGAGGATCATGCCGTGATCGGCGCCGGGATATATGGCGACGTCGATCGGCCGGCCCTCGGCTTGCAGCGCCCGCAACCGGGTGATGGTCTCGCCGGCCGGCGCCTCGGTGTCGTCGGCCGCGATCATCCAGAACTGCGGCGTTTCCAGCGCACGCAGCACCGGCATCGGCTCGTACTCCCAGCTCGTGCCCAGGTCGCGCGTCGGCCCGATGATGCGCAGGCCAATTTCGGGATAGGGCAGCATCTCGCTGGTGAATTCGCCGTCCAGGTCCTCATACCAGGGCTCGTCGCGGTAGGCGCGCCGCAGCCGGTTGAACTCGGCGTAGCCCTCGCGGAAGTCGCTCGCCATGATCACGCCAGCCGCGTCCGAAAGCGCCGCGCCTTTTGCTTGCACCTCTTCATCCCAGCCGGCGCGCGCCAGGTTCTGGACGATCTCGTAGCGATCCTCCTGCAGCGCGTTGACGGCGAGACCGTAGAGCGCAACGACGAAGCCCACGTCGCTTTCGCTCGCCGCCAGCGGGCCGATCCAGCCGCCTTGGCTGCCGCCGATGAAGCCGTCGCGCTCGATCCGTGCGCCCGCTAGGCGCCGCGCTTCAGCCAGCGCCGCGCGCGCGTCGGCGGCGAGCACGTGGAAGTCCTGCGTGTATGCGCCCTCGGATTGTCCCGTGCCGCGCTTGTCGTAGACGAACGACGCCACCCCCTCGGCCGCGAGCAGATAGGGCGTCGCATTGCTGCGCACCGCCGACCAGCGCTCCGAGCCGTGCACGTGTACGGCGAGCGGCGCGCGTTCGGCGCCCGCGGGCCAGATCAATCGGCCGGTGAAGGTGAGCCCGTCATGCTCGAACGTCGTTTCGGTGATCTCGAGTGGTGCGCGCGCGTAGCTCCGCAGAGCGCCATCCGGGCCGAATCGGATCGCATCGTCGCCGCACGCGCCCAGTTCGACGGCGAAACCGTCCGGCTCTTCGGTCCAGCCCAATGTGCTGCGCCAGGCCCCGTCCGCTTGCTTCAGCGCGCCGGTGCGGCCGTCCAGCATGCGCCAACGATAACCGCCGCCGCTCGTTGGCGTCAGCGCGAGCACATCGCCGGTTTGGTTGCGGTAGAGCCCGGTCCGGCAGTCGATCTCTGCGACGGGCAAATCACGCTCTTCGCGTTCGCCACACGCAGCGAGGCCAATCAGAGCGAGGGCGGCGAGCAAGTGTCTCATGCCGCGCCCATGCCGTGTTCCCGCCATGCCTTGCAACCGTTTTTCATTTTCCAGACTTGCCAAGCGTCTCAAACTATATAAGTACGCGCTTATATAACAGGAGGCGCTTTGATGACCAGCGACATTTCAAGCCTGATCGGCGCGGTCACGCGCGAAGTCCGCAGTATCGAATACGAAGGCAAGCCGGCGCGGGTCGTCGTGGCGGCGCGGAGTTACGACACCGACATCGACGACCTCTGGGACGCGATCTCCAATCCCGAGCGCTTGCCGCGCTGGTTCGCGCCGGTGAGCGGCGATTTTGAGCTTGGCGGCAAGTACCAGATCACCGGCAACGCCAGCGGCACGATCACGCGATGCGAACCGCCGCGCGAGCTGGCGCTGACCTGGGAGTTCGGCGGCGGCGTCAGTTGGGTGACGGTGAGTTTGCGCGAGGAGGGCGGCGCGACACGTCTCGAGCTCCATCATATCGCCCATCCCGAAGCGCATTGGGATCAGTTCGGCCCGGCCGCGGTCGGCATCGGCTGGGAGCTGGGTCTGATGGGGCTTGCGCGCCACATCGAGACTCCGGCCGCCGCCAAGCCGCCGGAGGCGGACGAGGCATGGATGGCGTCCGCGGAAGCCAAGCTGTTCATCAGGCTCTCCGCCGAAGGTTGGCGTGACGCGGCCATCGCCGGCGGCGACGATCCCGCCTGGGCCGCCGAGGCGGCGGAGCGAACCCGGAAATTCTATAGCGGCGAGGCTTGATGCACGCGTTCGACGTCCTCGGCGATCCGGTGCGGCGGCGCATTTTGGAACTGTTGGCCGAAGGCGAATGCGCCTCGGGCGAGATCGTCGAAGTGATCCAGCGCGAGTTCGGCATCAGCCAGCCAGCCGTGTCGCAGCACCTCAAAGTGCTGCGCGACGGCGGCTTCGCAACCGTGCGCGCCGAGGGCGCGCGACGGCTCTACACCGTGGACGCCGCGCCGTTGCAACAGGTCGACGAATGGGTCAGCCGCTTCCGCGGTTTCTGGGAGCACAAGCTCGACGCGCTGGCGACTGAAGTCGCCCGCGGCAAGCGCGCCAAGAAAAAGGGCTGATTACTTGCGTGCGGCCTTGCGGGCGGCGTTCATCAGGTCACGGCGCGCTTCGTCTTCGAAGCGGCGCAACTCGGCGGCCTCGGCCTCGGCGCGTTTGCGCTGGGCGCGGGCTATGGCTTCGTTCGCAATGCGCTCTTCTTCAGCCTTGGCGGCGGCTTCGGCGGCGAGCTTGCGTTCAAGCCTCTCCAATTCCACGCGTTCGCGGCGGCGCTTCTCCGCTTCGACACGCTTTTCTTCCTTGGCTTGCGCCTCTGCGATGCGCTTGGCGGCCTCCGTCGGATCGAGCTGAGCCGGGGCCGCCTTGGTCTTGAATTTTTCAAGCATCGCCTTCTTGGCGGCTTCGGCGGCTTCGCGGCGTTCGTTGTGGTTCTGAAAGCTCATGCAGTCGGCTTCCCTCAAGGCGCGCGTGAGGCGCGCTCGGCGCTAGAATCGGAATGTCAGATTTGCGGATGCTCTACATAGCGTCCGAACGCGCTGGCTCAAGAGGGCAAGGCGCCGCGTTTCCGCAGGGGCGGGGTGCGTAGCGGCCTACTTCCGGCCCGGACTCTTGCTCGTCAGCGCCGCCGCGATCTCCGCCGCCAGCTTGCGCGCCACGGCGTCTTTAGCCATGCGCGGCCAACTCTCGGCGCCGTCCTTCTTGATCAGCAACACCTGGTTCTCGGCGCCGCCCATGACGTCGCCGGACACATCATTGGCGACGATCCAGTCGCAGCCCTTCTTGGCAATTTTGGCGCGGGCGTGTTCTTCGACGTTTTCCGTCTCCGCGGCGAAGCCGATGACCAGCTTTGGCCGCTTCTTTCCGGGCTTCGACAGCGTTGCGAGGATGTCAGGGTTCTCGGTCAGGCTGATAGCGGGAACGCCGGTCTTGTCCTTTTTCAGCTTCTCGTCCGCCGTTTGCGCCGGCCGCCAATCGGCGACCGCTGCAACCATCACCGCAACGTCAAGCGGCAACGCGGCTTCGCTGGCCGCGAGCATCTGGCGCGCGCTTTCCACGTCGATGCGCGTCACGCCTTGAGGGGGCGCAAGGTTGGTTGGACCGGACACCAGCGTCACGTCAGCGCCGAGTTCGGCGAGCGCCGCTGCGATCGCGTAGCCTTGCTTGCCGCTCGAGCGATTGGAGAGAAACCGCACCGGATCGATCGGCTCGATCGTCGGCCCCGCCGTCACCAGCGCGCGTTTGCCTTTGAGCGGCCCGTCGGTCAGCAGGGAGAAGATCGCGTCACGGATCTCTTCCGGCTCGGCCATGCGGCCAAGCCCGCGTTCGCCGCGCTCGGCCATCTCGCCTTCGTTCGGGCCGACGAAGCGGAGCCCATCGGCGGTCAGCGTCGCGAAATTTCGCTGTGTCGCTTCATGCGCCCACATGTGCGGGTTCATCGCCGGCGCCATCAGCACCGGCTTGTCGGTCGCCAGCAGCACCGCGGAGGCGAGATCATTGGCGAGGCCGTGCGCGGCCTTCGCCATCAAGTCCGCCGTCGCGGGCGCAACGACGACGAGGTCGCATTCGCGCGCCAGTCGGATGTGGCCGACATCGAACTCCTGCGCCTGGTCGAACAGATCGGTGAATACGCGCTCGCCGGCGATGGCGCCCGCCGCCAGCGATGTCACGAAAAGCTGCGCCGCCTCGGTCATCACCACGCGCGCGGCGACGCCGCGCTCCTTCAGCCGGCGTATGAGTTCGAGACTCTTATAAGCGGCGATGCCGCCGCCGATGATCAGGAGAACGCGCTTGCTCATGGCGTTGCATCCGTCTGCGGCGCGGCTTCGGTTGCGGGCGCGGCTTCAGTCTCCACCGGCTCGGCCGGGGCATCGACCACGTCCGGCATCGGCCCGCGGTTTGGCGTGCGCTGCAGCGGCGCCGGCGCTTCGATGCGCGCGGGCGCCGTCACCGGCGGCGCCGGGGGCGGGCGGCGATCGTTCGCCGTCAGCGCCAACGCCAGCAACGCGCCGCCGAGGAAGGCGATCCACACCGCCGGCATCTCGTACCAGTGCTTCTCTTCGCGCGGCGCGTCTTCGCTGACCTTGCGCGCGGCGGCTTCGACCGCGGCCAACGTCTGCGGCAGCCGCCGCATCGCCGCGAGCGCCAATGCCGCTTCGTCGACCGTCCGCTTCGCCACAGCCTCGGCGCCCAGTTCGCGCTTCACCCAGCGTTCCACGATCGGCCGCGAGGCGTTCCACATGTCGTGTTGCGGATCGAGCGCGCGGGCGACGCCCTCGACCTGCACCATGGTCTTCTGCAGCAGCACCAGTTCGGGGCGAAGATGCATGCCGAACATATGGGTGACGTCGAACAGCTGCAGAAGCAGCCGGCTCATGGAGATGCCGTCGGCGGTCTTGCCGAAGATCGGCTCGCCGATGGCGCGCAGCGCCTGGGCGAACTCATCGACGGTGAACTTCTCCGGCACATAGCCCGCTTCCTGGTGCACCTCGGCGACGCGGCGATAATCGCGCTTCAGGAAACCGTAGAGGATCTCGGCGAGGTAGCGCCGCTCCTTGTGGCCGATCCGGCCCATGATGCCGAAATCGACCACCCACAGCTTGCCGTCCTTGCCGTAGAGCATGTTGCCCTCGTGCATGTCGGCATGGAAGAAACCGTAGTCGAGCGCGGCGGCGAGAAAGCCGCGCGTGATCGCGATGGCGAGTTCGCTGCGGTCGGCGCCGACTTTGTCGAGCGCCTTGATGTCGGTGAGCGGGACGCCGTCGATCCAGTCGAGCGTCATCACCCGCTTCGAAGAGCGGGACCAATCGATCTCCGGCACGGTGAGATAGCCGTCCTTGGCCGCCACTTCGCGGAATTCGGCCGCCGCGCCTGCTTCCAGGCGCAAATCGAGTTCGCGCTCGAGCGCGGCCGACACGGTGTCGATGAATTGCACCGGCTCCAGCCGGCGCGAGCGTGGCGAGAAGAACTCGATCGCCTGCGCCAGGAAGCGCAGCGCGCCCATCTCCTTGGCCAGCTTCTTCTCGATGCGCGGACGCAGCACCTTGATCGCGACCACGCCCTCGCGCGGCACGATCGCCTGGTGCACCTGGGCGATCGAGGCGGCGGCGACCGCTTCGGAAATCTGGCCGAACAGCAATTCGGTGCCGCCCAGCTCGGCGTTGATGGTGTCGAGCGCGCGTTCGCGCGAGAACGGCGGCAGCCGATCCTTCAGCCGGCCCAGCTCCTGAGCGACGGTGACGCCGATCATGTCCGGCCGCGTCGCCAGGAATTGGCCGACCTTCACATAAGCGGGGCCGAGCCGCTCCAGCGCCCGCGCCAGCCGCTCGCCGACGCTGCGGCCGCGGCGGCGCTTGGTGATGATGCGCAGAGCGGTGTGCGTCGCCTGCAGCGGCACCGGATAGCGCTCGTAATACTCTTCCGGCAGCAGCACGTCGAAGCGCGCGAGCGTCCAGGCCACGCGCATCAGCCGCGAGATGTGGCCGACCACGCCGGTGGCGAGGCCCATCGACACCGCCACGACTATGGCCAGAATGACCCAGAACCAGACCACTAAACCGCCCAACCCCAATGCAGCGCGCAGACGCCGCCGGCCATGTTGCGATAAGCCGCGCGCTTGAAGCCCGCCTCCCGGATCATGCCCAAGAATGTTTCCTGATCCGGAAACCGGCGGATCGATTCGACCAGATATCTGTAGGATTCCGCATCGTTCGCGAGCAATTTCCCCAGCGCCGGGATCGCGTTAAACGAATAGAAGTCATAAACCGGCTCGAGCCCGCCGACGGCGAGGCGCGAGAACTCCAGGCAGAAGAAGCGCCCGCCCGGCTTCAGCACGCGCCGCGCCTCGCGCAGCACGGCGGGAATATCGGTGCAGTTCCGAATGCCGAAGCTGATGATGTAGGCGTCGGCGGCGTGGTCATCGACCGGCAGGTTCTCCGCATCGCCCTCGTGCCAATTAAGACCGTCTTCACCACGCGCGCGTCCGGCCTCGAGCATCTCGGTGTTGATGTCGATGACGTGAATCTCCGGCGGCTCGAGCCCCCGCCGCTGGGCGGCGGCGTCGCCGAGCTTCTTCAGCCGCCGCGCGATGTCGCCGGTGCCGCCGGCCACGTCGAGGATGAGTTCGCCCGGCTGCGGGTTGAGCTTCGCCGCCGCAGCGTCCTTCCAGAGCCGGTGCAAGCCCCCGCTCATGGCGTCGTTCATCAGGTCGTATTTGTTGGCGACCGAGCTGAACACCTCGCGCACCAGCGAGGCTTTCTCGGTCCGCGGCACCTCCTTGAAGCCAAAGGAGGCGGTCTCGTTTGCGGCGTCGTCTTTCATGGCGGCGGACCATAGCGAGCGGCCCGCAGCGGGGCTATATCGGAGCGCCATGGTTTTGCGTTTGATTTCCGGCATTTCGCCGCATGCCTGAGCTTCCCGAAGTGGAAACAGTGCGCCGCGGGCTGGCCCCGGCTTTGGTCGGCAAGCGGATCAAGCGCGCGCGGACCAAGCGGCCCGATCTGCGCTTTCCGTTTCCGCCGCGCTTCGGCGCGCGGCTGAGCGGCCGGCGCGTCGATGCGCTCGAGCGACGCGCGAAATACATTCTGGCGCATCTGGACGACGGCATGGTTTGGATCACGCATCTCGGCATGACCGGGCGCTGGTCGATTCTCGGCCAGAAGCGGCAGCCTGGCGACTTCTACTACGCCGAACCGCCCGATCCTGCGCACACGCATGTCGTGATCGAGATGGAGGAGGGCGCCAAAGGAGACAAGGTTCTTCTCGAGTTCAACGATCCGCGCCGCTTCGGCTACATGGATCTGATCGCCGAGAGCGAACTCGACTCGCATCCGTTCTTCAAAAGCATGGGCCCCGAGCCGCTCGGCAATGAATTCCACGAGCCGTATCTGAAGCGCGCGTTGGCCGGCAAGAAGACCAGTATCAAGGCGGCGCTGCTGGATCAGCGTGTGGTCGCCGGTCTCGGCAACATCTACGTGGTCGAAGCCCTGCACCGCGCCGGCATCGCGCCGACCAAGCCGGCGGGTCGCATCTCCGCACAACGTCTTGATAAGCTCTATCACGCCATTCGCGCGGTGCTCGAAGAAGCGATCGAAGCCGGCGGCTCGACGCTCAGCGACTACGCGCAGGTCGATGGCGCTCAAGGCGGCTTTCAGCATCGCTTCCGCGTCTACGACCGCGAAGGAGCGCCCTGCAGCACGGAAGGCTGCGCCGGCGCGATCAAACGCGCCGTCCACGGCGGCCGTTCGACGTTCTGGTGCCCGCGGTGTCAGCGCTGACGGGCGTCTACTGTGCTACGCTCGCGCAATGAGTCGCGCGCTCTTCCTCGCCGCCTTGGTCTGCGCAGCGCCGGCGCAGGCGCAGACGCGCTATTTCGCCGGTATTCCCGATCTGCCGCTGCCGTCTGGTTTCTCGGAGGTTGACGTGGCGCCTGTGTTCGAAGGCCAAGGCCGGCTCGTCTTCGCCGAGGCGATCGGCCCGGGCGACGGTCTCGCGGTGCGTGACTTCTACGTTGCTACGCTGCCGCAACTCGGCTGGTCCGAGGGCGTTGAAAGCGGCGCCATCGTGTTCCAGCGCGGCCGCGAGCGGCTGCACCTGTTCTTGACCCGCGAAGGCGAAAGTCGCGTCCGCTTGCGTGTCCAGCTCGCGGTCCGGCCTGCGGCGATGGACGCCGATTGATTTTCGCGTCCTGGCGGCGCAATCAAGCGCCCATGACCCACGAGAACATCATCGTCGAAACCGACGCCGGCGTCGGCGTCGTGCGCCTCAATCGCCCAAAAGCTCTGAATGCGCTGAACGATGCGCTGATCGCCGAACTCAGCGCCGCGCTCGATGCGTTCGAAGCCGACGATGCGATCGGCTGCATCGTCATCACCGGTTCGGACAAAGCCTTCGCCGCCGGCGCCGACATCAAGCAAATGGCCGAGGCCAATTTCAGCGACTATTACCAGCGCGACCCGTTCCAGAATCTCGAACGCGTGGCGCGCACGCGCAAACCCTTGATCGCCGCGGTTTCCGGCTATGCGCTGGGCGGCGGCTGCGAACTCGCGATGATGTGCGACTTCATCATCGCCGCCGACACCGCGAAATTCGGCCAGCCCGAGATCACGCTCGGCGTCATGCCGGCCTGGGGCGGCTCGCAGCGTCTGACGCGCTCGGTCGGCAAGGCCAAGGCGATGGATCTCTGCCTCACCGGCCGGATGATGGATGCCGCCGAAGCCGAGCGCGCCGGCCTCGTCGCCCGCATCGTCGCCGCCGACAAGTTGATGGAAGAGACGCTCGCCGCAGCGAAGAAGATCGCCGGCTTCGGCCGCCTCGCTTCGATCGCCAACAAGGAAGCGGTAAACGCCGCGTTCGAGACGCCGATGAACGAGGGCCTCAGGCTCGAACGGCGGCTGTTCTACAGCCTGTTCGCGACTGAGGATCAGAAGGAAGGCATGGCCGCCTTCATCGCAAAGCGGGCGCCCGAATTTAAGCACCGCTGAGGGTTTGACGCAGCGCTTGGCGCCCGCTATAGCCCGCCGCTTCGTCACCGAAACTATAAGTCCTGGAACCGAACCACATGGCGAATACGAAGTCCGCAAAGAAGGCGACCCGCGTGATTGAGCGCCGCACGGCGATCAACAAGTCGCGTCGCACCCGCATGCGGTCGACGTGGCGCACCGTGGAAGAGGCGATCGCCGCCGGCGACGCCGCCAAGGCGACGGAGGCGCTCCGCGCTGCGGAGTCGGAAACGATGCGCGCGGTCGGCAAGGGCGTGGTTCACAAGAACCTGGGCAGCCGCAAGGTCTCCCGCTTGTCCAAGCGCGTCGCCGCGCTTTCGAAGTAAAAATCGGCCTTGTTCCGGCGACGTTCAGGTCGCGGGACTGTCTCGAATCTGTAAAATTCCAGGTTCCCAACACTGCGGAAAAGCGGTGAATAATCATCTGTGTACGGCGCACTTACGCCGTCCGGACTATTCCCATTTTGGTTAATAAATACAAAGACATAGGCCGCTGTAAACAGGCCTGTGGAAACTATCGAAATAGTAAACAAAGTCCTGTTGACGACATCGTTCGAAGGGCGCATCGTTTCCCCCGTCTGGCGAGCTTCCTCGCTGTTCGACACCTCAGGGATGCCGATGCGTAGCATCGGGCCGAAAGCGCATTTCGGCTCGAACAGGAGAGGTGCGCCCGCTGGGCAGGGGCTGAAAAACTAAACGATTCACGCGGGGGTTGGCATGGATCAGGGCGAGGAAGCCCGCCGTTTCACGGCGGGACTTGGGGCAGCGCGAGCCTATGAGCTGGTGCGCAAAGAGCTGCTTGGCGAGTTCGGTGCGGATTTCTTCCGCTCGTACATCGACCCGTTGCGGCTGGTAGCGGAAATGGACGGGGTGCTTCTGTTCCGGACCGGATCGCGCGTTGCGCAGGAGCGGCTGCGTCAGCAGGTCCAGCACCGGCTGGAAGCGCGCATGCGCGCCTACGTCCCCAATCTGGGGCCGACCGAAATTCTCCTCGAACACGAAATTCCCGATGACGTGCGCGCCCTCGCGGACGCCCGCATCGAGCCGGTTCGTACCGCGCCGGCAGCCGACGCGCTGCGCCTGCCGCCGCTGTCGTTCGAAAACTTCTGCGTCGATGAGACCAACCAGCGCGCCTTCGCGGTCGCGCAAATGTTGGCCTCCGGCGCCACCGTTTTCCCAACCTGGCTTGTCCATTCGCCGCCCGGCTGCGGCAAAACTCACCTGCTGACTGCGATCGCACGTGAAGCGACGGCGCAGGGCCGCAAAGTGCTGATGCTGACGGGCCAGGAATTCCTGGAGCAGTTTCAGAGCGCGCTGCACAAGAAGCGTGACTCCTCCGTGTTCAAGGACATGGTGCGCGCGCCGGACGTGCTCATCATCGACGACTTCCATCGCATCTGCGGCAAGAAGGCGACCGAGGAAGAGGCGTTCGATTCTTTCTACGATGTCACGCGCCGCGGCGGCCAAGTCATTCTCGCCGCAAATCATGGCGCGGAGGGCCTCGAAGGGCTTGACGATACGCTGCGCGCGAAATTGAAAGGCGCAGCAGCGAGCGAAATCACTGAACCCGGCGCTTCATTACGCCGTCGTATACTTGATCAACGTGTTGCATTCCACGCACGCGCCACGCCGGGTTTCAGCGTTGCGCCGGAAGCGCTGGACATGATCGCAGAGAGGATGCACGTCACCGGCCGCGAACTCGACGGCGCCGTGTGCCAACTGCTCATCGAGTGGAAGATTTCTGGAGGGACAATCGTGACGCTAGACGCCGCCGCCACCGCTCTTCAAAACAAACTGTCCGACGCAGCGGAGCGCCGCATCACCGTTCAGCTGGTGCAGAAGGTCGTCGCGCGTCATTACAACATGACGCCGGCGCAATTGCTGGAGCGCACCCGCCGTCACGCCATCGCGCGGCCGCGCCAAGTGGCGATGTATCTCGCCTGCAAGATGACGCACGCCTCGCTGCCGGATATCGGCCAGCGCTTCGGCGGCTTCGATCATACCACCATCATGTACGCGCGCGATCGCATCGCCGCGCTGGCCGAGACCGACGCCAATCTGAAGGCCGAGCTCGAGAACGTCGCGCGCGCCATCCGCCGCGAACCCTAGACCTGGAGGGCCGACGACGCCCGGCCCTAACAGGTTGCAAATAGGGCCTTTAGCATTGGCCCCTTTCTGCTAGTTTCTCACCCCCTGCGGAGGCGACTCACGCCTTCCCAGGGGGTGATTGTTTTCCGCCCCCGGCCGCGCCGGTCTGGCGGGCGAGGGCAGGAAGAAGCAATGCGGCTGACCATCGAGCGCTCGGCGCTCTTGAAAGCGCTCAATCACGTTCAAAGCGTCGTCGAACGCCGGAACACGATTCCCATTCTTTCCAACGTGCTCGTGTCGGCCCAGGGCGACAGCTTGCGCCTCACCGCGACCGATCTCGACATCGAGATTTCCGAAGGCGCGCATGCCGAAGTCGAGCGCGCCGGCCAGACGACGGCGCCCGCGAACTATCTTTACGACTTCGTCCGCAAGTTGCCGGACGGCGCGGCGGTGAAGCTCGACGTCTCCGGTGACGATCCGCGCCTCTTCATCTCCGCCGGCAAGTCGCGCCTGCATCTGCCGATCCTGCCGGCGGGCGACTTCCCGTCGATGCCCTCCGACGGCTTCGAGACGCGTTTCGAGATCGAGCCGACCGAACTGGCGCGCCTCGTCGACAAGACGCGCTTCGCGATCTCGACCGAAGAGACGCGCTACTATCTCAATGGCATCTACTTCCACACGGTCGAGAACGACGGCGCCAAGCTGCGCGCCGTCGCCACCGACGGCCACCGCCTCGCGCTCGCGGACGCGACGGCGCCGATGGGCGCGACCGGCATGCCGGGCGTGATCGTGCCGCGCAAGACCATCAACGAGCTGAAGCGCTTGCTTGATGATGCGTCCGACATGGCCGAGATCGCCGTCTCGCCGCAGAAGATCCGTTTCGCGCTCGGCGATGCGGTGCTGACCTCGAAGCTGATCGACGGCTCGTTCCCGGAATACGCCCGCGTCATTCCGAAGAACAACGCCAAGCGGCTGAAGATCGACAACAAGCAATTTTCCGAGGCGGTCGACCGCGTCGCCACCGTATCGGCCGAACGCTCGCGCTCGGTGCGCCTCGCGCTCGAGAAGGACAAGGTGACGCTCACCGTGAACAACCCGGACGCCGGCGTCGCCACCGAAGACCTGCCAGCGGCGTACGGCGACGATGCGCTCGAGATCGGCTTCAACGCCAAGTATCTGCTGGATGTCGCCGCACAGATCGAAGGCGCCGAGGCGGTGTTCGAACTCGCCGATTCCGGTTCGCCCACGCTCGTGCGCGACGAAGCCGACGACGCCGCGCTCTACGTGCTGATGCCGCTGCGGGTGTAACGCCATGCGCAAGCGCTGGGTCGTGCTCGGCGCGCTCACGCTTGCGGCCGGCGCGCTTTTTCTCCTGAACACGTCGCTGCTGGCCAATCCCGCCGGCGAACTCACGCTGCTTTCGCATCGCGGCGTGCATCACACCTTTGCGCGCGAGGGCCTTACTAGTGAGACCTGCACCGCCGAACGCATCTTTCCGCCGACGCACGCGCTGATCGAGAACACGCTGCCCTCGATGCGCGCCGCGTTCGACGCCGGCGCCGCCCTGGTCGAGATCGACATCCATCCGACGACGGACGGCGAGTTCGCCGTCTTCCACGATTGGACCGTGGATTGCCGCACCAATGGCGAAGGCGTCACGCGCGAACTCTCGATGGAGTATCTGAAGACGCTCGATCTCGGCTACGGCTACACCGCCGACGACGGGCAAACGTTCCCGCTGCGCGGGCAGGGCGTCGGGCTGATGCCCACTTTGCGCGAAGTGCTCGACGCCTTCCCGGATCGGCGCTTCCTCATCAACTTCAAGAGCCGCGAAGCCGATGAAGCGGACCGGCTCCTCGCCTATCTTCAGGCTGTGCCGAACGCCAACATCGAACGTCTGAGCTATTACGGCGCGGAGCCTGCGATGCGCATGCGCGAGCTTCTGCCGAACGCGCGCACGACGGGCCGCCGCCAGCTGATGGATTGCGCCAAGAGCTACATTCTCACCGGCTGGACCGGCCATGTGGGAGACGCCTGCCGTCACAGCATCATCTTCGTGCCGTCGAACTATGGCTGGGTCGCCTGGGGATGGCCCAACCGCTTTCTACAGCGCATGCACGACGCTGGCAGCGAAGTCGTCATCGTCGACGCCATCCGCCGCGGCGAACGCCCCGGCGTGAACGGAGTGGATACGCCGAAAGCGTTCGCGGCGGTGCCGCGGGGTTGGCGCGGCGGCGTCGCTACGGACCGCATCGAGATCATCGGCCCGCTCGCGGCTGAACGAGCGCGGCATTGAGAAGCGATAGCGCACCTCACCCCCTCCCCTTGAGGGGAGGGGGCAGGGGGCGGGGAGGAGCTCCGCACTCTGAAGCCGTCACGCTCCATGACGCGCCCGCAGGTTCGAACATCGCGCCTCACCCCGCCTCCCAACCCCCTCCCCTCGAGGGGAGGGGGAGATGACGCACTCGCTCTACGTCTCCCGACTCACGCTCACCGATTTCCGCAACCACGCCGCGCTCGATCTTCCGCTCGACGCGCGTCCTGTCTGCCTGTTCGGCCCGAACGGCGCTGGCAAGACCAACATTCTCGAAGCGCTGACGATGCTCGCGCCGGGCAGGGGCCTGCGCAGCGCCTCTCTCGTCGATGTCGCGCGCGCGGGCGACGAAATGCGCGCACAGCCCTGGGCCGTTTCCGCCCGCGTTGTGCAGGACGGGGAAGAGACCGTGATCGGCGCCGGCGCCGAGCGCACGCCGGAAGGCGGCGTCAAGCGCCTTGCGCGTCGCGACGGTCAGCCGGCGACGGCGTCGGAGCTTGCTGAAGCTGCCCGCATGACATGGCTCACGCCGGCAATGGACCGGCTCTGGTCCGGTCCCGCCGGCGACCGACGCCGCTTCTTCGACCGCTTGACGCTCGCGCGCGCCTCGGAGCACGGCACGGCTGCCGCGCAGTACGAGCGCGCCATGCGTGAGCGCCAACGCTTGCTGAGCGACCGCGTGTTCGACGACGCCTGGCTCGGCGGCCTAGAGCGCGAGATGTCGGCCCACGGCGCAGCCATCGCCGCCGCGCGCGTCGAAACGCGGCAGCGTCTGCAGGACGCGATCGACGCGCGCCCCGAGGGGGCATTCCCGAAAGCGATCCTCTCGCTCGAGGGCCTGCTCGAAGCGCGGTTCGAGAACGGCGCAAAGAGCGCCGATGTCGAGGAAGATTTCGCCGAGCTGCTGCGCGATGTGCGCGGCAGAGACGCTGGCGCCGGCCGCGCGCTCGACGGCCCACATCGCAGCGATCTCAAGGCGCGCCACGCGGCAAAGGGCATGGAGGCGGACCAATGCTCGACCGGTGAGCAGAAAGCGCTGCTCGTCGGCGTGACGCTCGCTCAGGCGCGCGCGCTGGCGGACGACGCCGGCGCCGGCGCGTCGCTGATCCTGATCGACGAAGCGGCGGCCCATCTGGACGCCGTGCGCCGCGCCGCTTTGTTCGATGAACTACTTGCCAATCCGGGCCAAGCTTGGCTCACCGGCACGGACGCGAATCTGTTCGAAGCCTTTGGCGCCCGCGCGCAATGCTTCGAAGTGCGGGATGGGCACGTGCGGGCGGCGTGAGCGGCGCGAGGTCTAATCGTTGCAGTCGCTGTCGAGCAAGCCTTCGTCGTTCGGCCCGTTGCACACGTCGTTGTCGTCCGAGAAGTAATCGACGGCGGCCGCCCCAACGGCGGCGCCAGCGGCCAAAGCGCACCCGCCGAGCATGGCCGGCGCGGTGAGCCCAAGGAGAATGAACAACGCGGTTCGTGTTTGGCTGGTTTTCATGTGCGGCTCCTTCCCCTGCTGGCGTTCAACCCAGCGCCGCGCACACAGGTTCCCGAGCGATCACGTGAGTCTATTGGACGAGCGCCCAGCCAACCGGGTCAAGCAGTCGCGCAGATCAAGCCGCGCGCAGCGCTTCGGTCGAGTCGAGATCGGCCAACACCGTCAGCGTGAACGTCGAACCCGCGCCCGGCGCGCTCGCCACGGTCACATCGCCGCCCATCAGCTGCGCGAACTCGCGGGTGATGGCCAGACCTAGCCCGGTGCCGCCGAAACGGCGCGTCACGCTCGCATCCGCCTGCATGAATGGCTGGAACAACCGCCGCAGTTCCGCTTCCGTCATGCCGATTCCGGTGTCGACGACATCGAAGCAAAGCCAGTCAGCGCCGCCGCGCCGCTCGCGCCTGGCGCGCAGCGTCACTTCCCCGCCTTGGCTGAACTTCACCGCGTTCGAGAGCAGGTTCAGCAGGCATTGCTTGATCTTGAACCCGTCATTGTGGGCCGCGCCCAACTCGTCACACCATTCCGTGCGCAATGTTACCCCGCCTGCCTTCGCCACAGGCGCGACCGCATCTACGGTTTCAGACAGCAACTGCGTGACAGTGAAATCAATCCGCTCCAGCTCGATCCGTCCTGCATCCGCCTTGGACAGATCGAGGATGTCGCTGATGATCTTCAAGAGATGTCGCGCCGCCACCGTGATGCGCTCCGCATCTTGCGAAGCGTCTGGATTCGTGTCCGCCAGGTCTTCTTGGATCATTTCGCTATAGCCGATAATGGCGTTCAGCGGCGTGCGCAGCTCATGGCTCATGTGCGCGATGAATTGCGATTTCGCGGCGTTTGCCGCTTCCGCCCGGGCTGTGAGCTCCGCCTGACGTTCCGCCGACGCCACGAGCTCGGCCGTACGCTCTTCGACCATGTCGCGCAGCCGAATGTTCTCCAGACGTTGGCGGTCGGAAAGGTAGAGGTCGGCCAATCCAGCCGCCAACGCGAAGATCAAGCACAAAAGGGCGGCGAAGCCTACGACGACGCCGAGCATCGTCTGCGACAATCCTTCGGACGCCGTCCCGCCTGTCGGGATCAGTGTCAGCGCGCCCATCGCCGTAAAGTGCAGCGCGCAAATCGCCAACACCAGCACCGCTCCGGCCTGGAGCGCGCGCAAGCGATGGCTGGACGCATAGAAGATGGAGACGGCCGCACTCGCGAACAGCACGCTCAAGAACACCGAAGCGGCAACCAGCGTGGCGTCCCATTGCATAAGAGCCGCCGCTTCGAGACCGGTCATCCCGAGATAGTGCATGGCGATGATCCCGAGCCCCGCGCCGGCGCCCGCCAGCGCGCGAATCCGCACATCTGAGAAAGTGTAGGCAATCCAGAGCGCGCCGGTTTGCGCGACGAGCGAAACGGCGAGGGACGCAAACAGTGGCAATGCAGCAAAGCCGAGCGGCAGACCGACATCGTAGGCCGTCATGGCGACGAAATGCGTAGCCCAGACGCCGAGCCCGGCCACCACGCCGGCCGCAATCGCCCAATAATGACCGAGCCGTTTACGCCGCGCGATCGCACGGTCGAGCATCACGAAGGCGGAGACGCTCGTGATGGCGCAGATCACCGCCGCAAGGAGCAGGAGCCACGGATTGTGCTCCAGCGTGATGCAAGCCAATACGCGCAGCATGAGACGGCCCCCAGCGCCGTTCGCGACGCTCGCGCCGGGCCTCATACGGGCGCCGGCGCTAACATCGGCCTAACGTTACTGTTTTCGAGATCGTTAAGTTTCCGCTGCGGCGCCACGCTCGTCGCCGAAGCGCGCGTGACAACGTCGCCGTTTTTTGGTGCGATGCGCGCGAACGGAGAAGCGCGATGGCGAACCCAGATTATGTCGGCCGGCACAACCCGGATTACGTCTTCGACTACGATCCGAACGAAGACGCCTGGACGACCAATCTCTCCACGCTCGACATGAGCCGCGGCGAGCGCTTCCGCGACGATACGATCTGGCCGTTCTTCGAGCGCCTGCGCAAGGAGGATCCGGTCCACTACTGCCCGGACAGCCTCAACGGCCCCTACTGGTCGGTCACCAAGTACAACGACATCATGGCGGTGGATACGAACCACCAGGCGTTCTCGTCCGAGCCGTCGATCGTGCTGTTCGATCCGGAGGAAGACTTCCCGCTGCCGATGTTCATCGCGATGGACCCGCCGAAGCACGACGTGCAGCGCAAGACCGTCTCGCCGATCGTCGCGCCGAACCATCTGGCGCAGCTCGAGCCGGTCATTCGCGAGCGTGCGGCCGGCTTGCTGGACTCTGTGCCAAAGGGGGAGGTGTTCAATTGGGTCGACAAGATCTCGATCGAACTCACCACGCAGATGCTGGCGACCTTGTTCGATTTTCCCTGGGAGGACCGCCGCAAGCTGACACGCTGGTCCGACGTCGCCACTGCCGCCCCGGGACAAGGCATCGTCGAAAGCGATGAGCAGCGTCGGGCCGAGCTGATGGAGTGTTTAGGCTACTTCATGAATCTTTGGCAGCAGCGCGCCAGCGAGCCGCCGAAGCCGGATCTTATTTCCATGCTCGCGCACGGCGAGAGCACCAAGAACATGCCGCCGCAGGAATTCCTCGGCAATCTCGTGCTCCTGATCGTCGGCGGCAACGACACGACCCGCAATTCGATCACCGGCAGCGTTTATGCGCTGAACAAGTTTCCGGAGCAGTATGCAAAGCTCAAGGCCAATCCGGCGCTGATCCCGTCGCTAGTCTCGGAGACGATCCGCTGGCAGACGCCGCTCGCTTACATGCGCCGCACGGCGCTCGAAGACATCGAGCTCGGCGGCAAGCTGATCCGCAAAGGCGACAAGGTCGTCATGTGGTACGTATCGGGCAATCGCGACGATGAGGTGATCGCCAATCCCAACCAGTTCGATATTGAGCGCGAGAATGTGCGCCGTCACCTCTCGTTCGGATTCGGCATCCATCGCTGTGTCGGCAATCGCCTCGGCGAAATGCAGCTCAGGATCGTTTGGGAAGAGATCCTCAAGCGCTTCGATAAAATCGAAGTGATGGCGGAACCAAGGCGCGTCTTCTCTTCCTTCGTGAAAGGATACGAGACGCTGCCGGTGAAGATTCACGCATGATTCATCTAACGGCGCCGCTCGTGTGGCCATCACGCCAATGTGCTGATCGGGCCGCAGTCGGGCGCCGTCGGCCCAGGAACACGCCTCTCGAGGTGACGTTCTCGGGCTGCCATGCCGCCCACGTTCGATACCGCCCAGCACGTCCGCACCGCCGCCGCACAGCCTGATTGCCTGTCCGACGTCTTCTACGAGCTCACGACCCGCGTGAACCGCGACAGCCCGCAAGACGGCGTGCGCTTGGGCGTGCTGCTGAGCGCCGTGGGTCGCCGCTCCTACGGTCCGCTGCTGCTGGTGATCGGTCTCTTCGCAATCTCGCCAGCGACCATCCTGCCCGGCATGACCAGCGTCGCCGCCGCGGTGACATTGCTCGTCGCCACGCAAATGGCGTTCGGCATGAAACGTCCCTGGCTGCCGCGGCGCGTGCTCGAGCTGCGCGTCCCGCGCGGCCCGTTCGTCGCTTTCGTCGATCGCGCCCGGCCGCACGTGGAGCGTGTCGAAGGCGATCTCATCCGCCCGCGCCTCGAAGTGCTGACCCGCGGTCCGTTCGCGGCGCTGGTGGCGCTCTGTGTCGTCCTCGCCGCGCTGGTCACGTTCCCGCTCTCGATCATCCCGTTCGGTCCGCTTCTGCCGGGCCTCGCGGTCGTGCTTTTCGGGATCGGCATGACGGCGCGCGACGGCGTTCTGACCAGCCTCGGCGTCGGCTTCACCATCGCCGCCCTATGGCTCGCGGTCCCCTTCATCGCGCACGCTTTCGCCGGCTAACTTCCCGGCCGCTGCGGCGCCAAAACAGCACTGGACTCGAAGACTTTCGGACTGGCGTTCCCTATATTGGGGGATGTTCTCCAAGACGATTCGACACCCATGACCGCTCCCCAAAACGCACCGGCGAGCGCGCCCGACTATGGCGCGGAATCCATCAAGGTCCTCAAGGGCTTAGATGCGGTAAGGAAGCGGCCGGGGATGTACATTGGGGATACGGACGACGGGTCCGGGCTGCATCATATGATCTATGAGGTGGTCGACAACGCCATTGACGAGGCGTTGGCGGGGCATGCGACCCGGGTCGAGGTGATCCTGCACCCGGACGGGTCGGCGGAAATCACCGACAACGGGCGCGGCATTCCGACCGGGATCCACCCGGAGGAGGGCGTCTCGGCGGCCGAAGTCATCATGACCCAGCTGCACGCCGGCGGGAAGTTCGACCAGAACGCCTACAAAGTCTCCGGCGGCCTCCACGGCGTCGGCGTCAGCGTCGTCAACGCCCTCAGCGAGTGGCTCGACCTGCGCATCTGGCAGGCCGGCAAAGAGCATTACATGCGCTTCCGCATGGGCGAGCCCGAAGCGCCGCTGGCCGAAGTCGGCGCAGCGCCCATGGACGAAGGCGCGCCCCGCCGCGGCACCGCCGTGCGCTTCCTCGCCAGCCCCGCCACCTTCACCATGACCGAATACGATCGCAAGACGATCGAACACCGCCTGCGCGAACTCGCCTTCCTCAATTCCGGCGTCCGCATCGTCTTCAAGGATTTGCGCGGCCCCGAGCCGTTCGAGGAGACGCTGTTCTACGAGGGCGGCGTCAAAGCCTATGTCGGCCACCTCGACCGCTCGCGCACGCCGCTCATACCCGAAGCCATTTACGTCATCGGCGAACGCGAGGGCATCACCGTCGAAGCCTCGATGCAGTGGAACGACGGCTATCACGAAAACACGCTCTGCTTCACCAACAACATCCCGCAGAAGGACGGCGGCACCCACCTCGCCGGCTTCCGCGGCGCGCTGACGCGCGTTGTGAACAATTACATGCAGAGCTCGGGCCTGGCGAAGAAGGAGAAGGTCGAGATCACCGGCGACGACGCCCGCGAGGGTCTCACCTGCGTGCTCTCGGTCAAAGTGCCGGACCCCAAATTTTCCTCGCAAACAAAGGAAAAACTGGTCTCCTCCGAAGTCCGCCCGGTGGTCGAAGGCCTCATCTTCGACACGCTGACGCAATGGTTCGAAGAGAACCCGGCGCACGCCAAGACGGTGATGGGCAAGATCGTCCAGGCCGCGGCGGCGCGCGAAGCGGCGCGCAAGGCGCGCGAAATGCGCCGCAAGTCGACGCTCGATGTCGCTTCGCTCCCCGGCAAGCTCGCCGACTGCCAGGAGAAGGACCCGGCCAAGTCCGAACTCTTCATCGTCGAGGGCGACTCGGCCGGCGGCTCGGCCAAGCAGGGCCGCAACCGCGACTATCAGGCGGTGCTGCCGCTCCGGGGCAAGATCCTCAATGTCGAACGCGCGCGCTTCGACAAGATGCTGTCGTCCGATCAGGTCGGCACTTTGATCACGGCGCTCGGCGCCGGCATCGGCCGCAGCGAAGGCGACATCGATCTCAACAAGCTGCGCTATCACAAGATCATCATCATGACGGACGCCGACGTCGACGGCGCCCACATCCGCACGCTGCTCTTGACCTTCTTCTATCGGCAGATGCCGGAGATCATCGACGGCGGCTATCTCTACATCGCCCAGCCGCCGCTCTACAAAGCCAGCAAGGGCAAGAGCGGGCGCTATTTGAAGGACGAGAGCGAGTTCGAGAGCTTCCTGATCGAGGAAGGCGCGGCCGGCGCCGTGCTCGAAACCTCGACCGGGCTGCAGATCGCCGGCGATGATTTGAAGCGCCTCGCGCGCGAAGCGGTCGCGGTCGAAACCTTGGTGCGCCGCCTCCACGGCAAGGCCCCCGATCCGGTGATCGGCCACGCCGTGCTCGCCGGCGCGTTTGCGCCGGGCGCGGGGCAGGCGGAAGCCGAAGACGCCGCGCGCCGGCTCAACGTCATCGCCGAAGAGGGCGAAGCCAGCTGGTCCGGCCGCTTCGATCCTGACGGCGCTTTGGTGCTCGAACGCATCGTGCGCGGCGTCGCCGAGCGGCACGTCTTGGACAAGCTCTTCCTGCAATCGGCCGACGCGCGCCGTTTGGCCGACCGCGCCGCGCCGCTGCGCGAGACCTATATGGGCCCGGCGACGTTGCGGCGCGGGGCCGAGAGTATTCCCGTGCACGGGCCGCTTTCGCTGTTGAAGGCGATCGAGGACGCCGGCCGCAAAGGCATTTCGATCCAGCGTTACAAGGGCCTCGGCGAAATGAACGCCGAGCAGCTCTGGGAGACCACGCTCGACCCGGAAATCCGCAACCTGCTGCAAGTGAAGGTCGAGCACGCCGATGATGCGGATGAGATGTTCAGCAAGCTGATGGGCGACGTGGTGGAGCCGCGGCGGGAGTTCATCCAGGAATTCGCGCTGGAAGCGGATGTGGATGCTTAGGGGTTTGCGCTAGGCCTTTGCTTGTGTCAGTGGGACTAGGCCACCGAACAGGTCCATCAAGACGCCTCGGATGCGCTTGATCTCAGGGTCGTCAGCACCAAGCGCCCCCGATTGAACAGCGGCAGCGTGCGCCTCGTTCAACGGCTCTGGATCATCAATGACGCAGAGAGAGCGATTTCCGTTGTCGTCGGTGATTTCACGAATTGGGCGAGTTTTCGTTAGCAGAACACCGGCCGCCGTTTCTGCACCAGCGATGCGCTGAGCTTGCACCGCTAGCTCAGCCGCATCCATGTGGTCGGTACGCATAAGAGAAAGGCCGCCCTGAGCGATGTGCGATAGCGGGAGCACTCCCGGCTTGATCGTTCCATCCTTCTGGAAATGTCTGGGACTCACGACGACTCGTGCGAGCAGTTCGTCGTCCGTGACAACGCCAAACTTGCTCTTAGCAACGGCCTCGCCGGGGCATAATTTCTTCGCGAGCAAGCAACATTTTCCTCAAGCTCGCGAGATCACGTTCAGTAGCTCTTGCGAAATTGTAGAGCCGTCGAAATTTGTGGCTTCGCGTGCGATCAATCCATGCGCGGAAGCATAGTACGAGATTCGGCCAGGCGCGGGGAAGCCAACGTCAATGTAGACATTGGGTGATTTCCAATAAAACCCCACTTCGCCATCTGCCGACACAGTGGACTCCGGCAGCGAAACGTTTTCTGGAAGCATTGCCAGGAACGCCAGTGCGTTGTGCACCACGGCTAAGCTGGGCGTCACGCTACCCTCACCATCCCAGCCCTCTCGCAGGTTAAGATAGCTCACGACCTCATTGTGTAGCGCTGCAGTGCGCTGAGTAACGCGAGCACCGAGACGCACAGGACTAAGTGCAACGCCAGTCTCCGAGCGATCGGACGCGAGCGCGGTATCAGCGAGGCTAACCGACAGCGCCACCGCAACAACGATTGCCGTCATGCCTCGTTGCATGCCAGTGGGCGATACACCCGCGTCCGCTTTGTACTCCACCTTCTTCACCGGAGGCAGACTGCCGCTGGCAATTGCATTCGCGCTAAAATCGCGCATCGCAATCTGGAGCGGGCTAGCGGAGGAAACGGCGGTTGCGAACGTCACTGTAGATCGATCCTCTTCGCGAGTTCGTCCGTCAAGAACGACTTTAGCAGCGCCTTGCTGTCATTATGAAGATACTTGAACGCGTTTTCGATCATAGAAGGCGTATTTTGAAACAACGAAACGACGCTCTGCTCATTGGCGAGTTCCAGCTGCAGATAGGTATCCACCTTAACAGTGGGAACGCCAGTGTCGTCAGGAATTGCATTTAAGTGCAAGCGTTCGAGCAAGCGACCGGGTTCTGGAAGACTATCGTCCCGATACCAGCCTTGATGCAGGTGCCACATCGGTCCGCATTCAAGAATGGATTTGGGGACGTGGGTGCTGTTGGGGTCAAGCATTAGCTTAGGATCATATGCAGCGACATCACCCTTCCAAAGGAAGACGTCGACGTATTGCAGTAAGATTCCTCTTACGTGGTTGTCGTTGCCGATCACAATTTCGCTCGCGGCTTTCAAATAATCCCGCGCTCGTGGCCAAATTTCAGACCAACGAGAATAGGCAAGGCAATTGAGAATAAGCTGATTGTCCTCTGCGCGGAGCCGCCACTCCAACGAGCCGTCTCTCTTCATTGCGTCAAAGGACACGCCTGCTGTTGGCGGCGTGATCGACACGCCGGGTGGTATGCCCCCTAACATGATCACCTGAGTACGGTTCACACGAGGTAGGTCATTTTTGAATTTATCGTGCTGAGCGATGAGTGCTTCGATCTCGCTCGCTGTGAAATGGCGAGCGAGTTGTAGGCCAAACACGGCCTCGATAATCGCGTGCTTAGGCCCCTGTGGCTCGAACAAGACTTTGAACTCCGGTGCTGGCACATTAGGCGGTCACGGTTAAGGTGACCCGAACCAGCGTGCAGCTGACGATAAACGTCAATTAAGGACGATTGCAAATCCCTTGAAGGTCTAGCGCATGTGCGTCCCTTCAAAGGCGCTGCGCAAGTAGATTCATTCGACTCCCGATTCAAGTTGGCGGCCGCGCCGTCATGAGAGCTAGGCCGAGATAGGGATATAGATCGCGTTCTACCCATCCGGTCGCGGGCGGTCGTAACATGCCTGCATGGATTCAGAGCCAATACCTAAGCGCACCTCACCAAGCGTCTGCATTACGGAAGCGGGCGTTGAAGCAGAGGTGGGGGCAAGGAGGGAGTGCGTGGCTCCTGTCGCGCCCGCGCGCCGAAGGCGCGTTTGGGGTTGAGCGCCCGAGATGGGCGCAGCCGCGTTGCGCGGCGGGAGCCGTGCGATCCGAAGGGCCGAGCGTTTTTTCCAGCCGGCGGAGCCGGCGTCCCACCTTGGCGAAGAGACGATTGGGTTAGCCGAAGCCGGCGCGCCAGGTCTCGGCGTCCAGCACCAGAGTCTTTTCGAGCGGCGGCGCCAGGGTGAAAAGTCGCGGCGCGCGGGCGAACTCGAATAAGCGATAAAGCCGGAAAGCGTCGGGCCGTTCGTCCGATACGGCTTTCTCGTTGCGTGTAATGAAGAATGGGGTCTTGGCGCCGCCGTAGGTCGTCTTCACTTCGATCAGGCGCTCGGCGCCTGTGAGATCGTAAGAGCGGATGTCATAGCCGGCGCCGTCTCCATCTTCTTTGCTCACCCATCGCACCTTGCGCGCGAGGTCGGGACGGTCCGCCGATGTCAGCCGCGCGCGCTCCATTTCGAACACGCGCTCCTCCCCCGCTTCGCCGAGGGCGCGGTTGCGAAAATCGCGTTCGACAGGGTCGAATTTCCGAATGAGTCGCTCAAGGCCCTCGGGACGCGGTGATCTCGAGAAGTCCGCTGAGGGCGCCGCTTCTTCCCAGATCGCTTGCACTTCGGCCACGCCAGCGGCGGCCATGGGGGCGTGGATGAGCAGCGAACGGTGTGCGGAGAGGTAACGGTCAATCGCGCCGAAGATCGCGTTCTGGTAGTTGGGCTTGGGCTTGTAGCCGCGAATGATAGGCAGGCCGAGTTCGACCAACACAGCCGAGATGTTCATGTGTTTGAATTCGACCGAGCGGTGCGTTCGGCCGATTTGCTCCATAAGGGCCGCGCTGTGATGAGCCTTGACGTAAGCCTGCCCAGCGAGCTCCGCATGAAGCATGTCGAAGTAATCGGCGACGATGGCGTCAAGCTCCGCGTCGCTCCAATCCGTGCCGATCTTGCTTTGGTCCGCCAATCCCGCTTCCCCGCCGGACTAGTATAACTCGGCGGCGCGAGCATTTGCGAGGTGCTTATCGCTTCGCGGACCGTAGCGAACTGAAGCTCCTGAAAGCGCAGCTTTGCTGCGCGGGCGCGGCGGGAGCCGCGCGGTCCGACGTGGTGTTTGGGGCCGTGGGAATCGGAGCGCGCGACTCCGTCGCGCCCACGCGCCGGAGGCGCGTTTTTGGCTGGGTGCGTGAAGGAAGCGCAGCTTCGCTGCGCGGGCGCGGCGGGAGCCGCGCGCTCCGAGGTTACTTCCAGCCGGCGGAGCTGAAGGGCCAGGCTTCGGGCGTGGCGCAGAGGCCGGCTTTGACCGGGTTCATCTCGATGTAGTGCTTGGTGGTTTCGAAGTGCTGGTCGTCGCGCATTCAACGATCGAAATAGTCTTTGGCCCACAGCGCTCCGGTGCGGGAGAGCAGGGCGTTGATGCGGCGGCGGGTCAGGCTCTTCCATGCCTGCACGATGCGGCCGAGTTCGAATTTCGCGTTGGTCGCGATGAGCGCGTGGATGTGGTTGGGCATCACGCACCAAGCCTGTAGGCGTAGCGATCGCTCGCGCCCTCGGTGATCGTCTCCGCCACGATGCGGGCGCAGCGCGGGTCGCGGAGCAGGGCTGAGCCTATGCCTTTATCGAGCGTGTTGTCGTCGTTGCGTTGACCGGGCGGTACGGCGTCGTAGAGGCGCAGGACGATGTGCTGGGTGATGCCGTCGCCGTCGTAGTGGGGGAGGTATCCGCGCGAATGCCAGCCCTTTGTGCCCATGACCGGATGTTCGGTTAGACGCGCGCTGTTTGCAAGTTGGAGCGCGGGCCTGAAGGCTCGCGGTCCAACCTTCAATTGCTTGATACTGGGCCGTTGGATTCGGGGTTATTCGCGGCGCGTAGTCTCGGAATTGCGGGAGGAGGCGGCGCGGGGTTGGCGTTGGATTGCGGGGAGATTTGCTGCGCTTGAGGCGCAGCGTGGCGGCGCGGCGCGCGCGTCTATCCCGGGGATAGAACGGCTCTCAATCCGACCGCGCCGGCGTTGGCGTAGAATGTCGGCATGGCTACAGAATCCGACACTCACACAACATCCCGCACCATCACCATGCGCCGGCATCATAGCGCCGAGCTGTGGGCGCAGGCGCGGCGCGACTATTTGGCAGGCTTCACCGCGAGCGCGGTGTCCGACCGCTACGGCATGAGCGTCGATGCGATCCGGAAGCGCGCGTCGAAAGAGAAATGGTGCAAGGCGCATCATCTGCTGACGCAGCCGATCCCGCCGCCTTTGCATCCGTTTCCGAGCGACGCGGAAGCCGTGAAGGTCGGCGACAGCGCGTTCGTCAGCCGCTGGCGCGAGATCGCGCACGCGGCGCAGCTGCCGCCGGAAGGACAATGGTCGACCTGGCTGTTTCAGGGCGGACGCGGCGCCGGCAAGACGCGCGCGGGGGCCGAATGGCTGGCGGCGCGGGCTGAAGCCAAGCGCGGCGTGTTCGCTTTGGTGGCGCCGACGCAGCATGACGTGCGCGAAGTCATGATTGACGGCGTGTCGGGCTTGCGCCGGCTGCCGGGGCGCGATCCGCCGAGCTATGAGCCCTCGCGCCGGCGGCTGACTTGGCCGAACGGCTCGGTCGCGTATGCGTTCTCGGCCGAGGAGCCGGAGCGTCTGCGCGGGCCGCAATTCGAAGCGGCGTGGGCGGACGAGTTCTGCATCTGGCCGCGGCCGAGCGATACGCTGGCGATCCTGCGCATGGGTCTTCGCATGGGCGATGCGCCGCAGCTCGTGGTGACGACGACGCCGAAGCCTATTCCGGCGCTGCGGATGCTGCGGGCCGAGCCGAGCTGCGTGGTGACGCAGGCGGCGACCTCCGTGAACGCAGCCAATCTGACGCCTTCGTTTCTGGAGATGCTCGACGGTTTGTACGGCGGCACGCGGCTCGCGGTGCAGGAGCTCGAGGGCGTGATTGGTCGAAGGCGAGGGCGCGCTGTGGAAGGCGGAAAATCTGGAGCGCGCGCGGGGGGCGAAGCCGGAGCGGTTCGACCGCGTCGTCGTCGGCGTCGATCCGCCGGCGGGACATACGGGCGCGGCGTGCGGCATCGTCGTCGCCGGACGGCGCGGCGATCGCGCGTACGTGCTGGCGGATTGTTCGGAGCGCGGTTTGTCGCCGCTCGGCTGGGCGAGCCGGGTGTGCGACGCGGCGCGCGCGTTCGATGCGCTCGAGATCGTCGCCGAATCGAACAATGGCGGCGACATGGTGAAGGCGACGTTGGCGCAAGCGAACGCGCCGTGCCCGGTGCGGCTGGTGCACGCCTCGCGCTCCAAGCGCACGCGGGCCGAGCCGATCGCGCTGCTCTACGAACAGGGCCGGGTGACGCATTGCGACGCGTTCGTGGCGCTGGAGGAAGAACTGATGGCGCTGGGCGTGGCCGAAAGCGAAGGCTTGCTCGACCGCGCCGACGCTTTGGTGTGGGCGCTGACGGCGCTGATGGAAGGCGGAGAAGGGCCGCGGATCCGGCTGCTGTGAAGTTCGCATTAGCGGAACTGGCGACTGAGGTTCCGGCGAACCCGTGAGCGGCGGCCGGACGTTTCAGTCGCGACGAAGAGGGGCGCGCAAACTCTAGTGGAGCGCACGATGAAACGAGCACTGGTATGGAGCGGCGGGGCGATGGCGGCGGCTTTGGCTTTGGCGGCGTGCGAGTCGCCGGGGACGACGACGGGCGTGGTGACGGGCGCGGCCGGCGGGGCGCTGGTGGCCGGCCCTCCGGGCGCGGTCGTGGGCGCGGCGGCGGGCGGCATCGCCGGCGCGATCGCCGACGAGAACGCGCCGCGGTTCCGCACTTACGTGGTGCAGCAGCAGCATCCGTCGTTTGCGTATAGCGGCGACGTCGTGGTCGGGGCGACGCTGCCGAACACGGTCGTCATTTATGACGTGCCGCCGGACTATAACGTCACCACCTACAAATATGCGGTGGTGAACGGCCGCGTGGTGCTGGTCGATCCGACCACGTACCGGATCGTGCAGATCATCGACTGACGAAGCTGCGCCAGAGCATGTAGGCGGCGACCGCGAAGACGACGCCGGCGAACACGCGTTGCAGCGCGCCGCGCTGCTTGGCCAGATGCGACGCGAAGCCGGCGCCGATCGCGCCGCCGACAATGCCGCCGCCGATGAAGAGCAGGGCGATGCGCCAGTCGATCAGGCCGTCGGCGGCGTAGCTCGTCGCGGTGGTCGCGCCGAACGCGCCGACGCTGAAGAGCGAGGAGCCGATCGCCTGGATCATGCTCATGCCGGCGGCGGCGATGAGGCCGGGCACGATCAGGAAGCCGCCGCCAATGCCGAAGAAACCGGAGAGCGCGCCGACGCCGGCGCCGTACATGAGGAGGCGGGGCGCGGTGCGCGCGTCGAGCTTGACCTCGCCGCCGGCTTCGCTCTTGCGCGGGATCAGCATGGCGATGCCGACCACGATCATCAGCAGCGCGAACAGCGGCAGCAGAATCTGCGCGTCGGTCTGCTTGCCGACCGCGGCGCCGACGGCCGCGCCGATCACGCCGGCGGCGGCGAAGACGGCGGCGCAGCGCCACCGCACGTTGCCGCGCTTCAGGTGGTGGAGGAAGTTGGCGAAGGCGTTGACCGAGACCGCGAGCGCGCTGGTGCCGATGGCGACGTGCGGGTTGGCGACGCCGACGACGTAGAGCAGAGCCGGCGTCGCCAGGATCGAGCCGCCGCCGCCGATCAGGGCGAGCACGAGGCCAACGGCGCCGCCGCTCAGAATGGCGAGGATGTCGGGCGCGCTCACGGGGGCGAGCTTTAGCGCGATTCTTCGGCGCGCTCGCTTTTGCGTTGAGCGGGTGCGCCGGCGAGGCTAGTAATGTGAACAGCGCCCGCGCGGGCGCGGCTCCGGGGGGAGGTTTCGATGCGAAAGCTTGGTTTGGCCGCTGCGGCGCTGGCGCTGCTCGGCGCCTGTGCGCAGCCGACGGCGGCGCCGACGCGCGAAGCGTTGGTCGAGCGCGGCGATTATCTCGTCAACAATGTCGTGCTGTGCGGCGATTGCCATACGCCGATGGGGCCGAACGGTCCCGATCACACGCGCCATCTGCAGGGCGCGCCGAATCTGACGACGGTCAGCATTCCGATTCCGTGGGGCGAAGTCGCCCCGCCGATCGCAGGCCTTCCGGCAAACTACACGGAAGAGCAGTTCATCGCTTTTCTGCAGACCGGCGTGCGTCCCGACGGATCGCATCCGCGTCCGCCGATGCCGCCGTATCGCTTGAACGAAGACGATGCGCGCGCTGTCGCTGCGTACATCGCGACGGTGCCGCGCGCAGAGGAAAACGCGCAGCAAAACTAGCGCAGGCGCTACATTTCAATGCGATCACAAATGGTGTTCCAAGCTTGACGCTCGGACGTGTTGATACGATCTTTCCGGTGTCGGAAGACATCGGCGCCCTCCGCCGGTTCCCGCAGCATAGCTCATGCAGCAGACTCCACCTGGGCTACGGCGCGCGTTCGAGAGTCTTCCCGTCCGATGAAAACACCGCGCGCAGCAATGGTGCTGCAGGGTAAGCGGAAGGATTCGTTGTCGGCCGGCGTCAGGCGACGTTTCAGCGTATGGTGATGTAGGGTTGAACAAAACGTGTACGACGGGTGTTGGGCAAATAGGCAAGTGGGCAAATAGGCAATAGGGAGATTGGACAGGTCGAGCGTCGCCGCCCGGCACGACGCCAAACGCGTCCGAGCGTGTGCTCTACGGCTACTGCCTATTTGCCTTCCGCCTACTTGCCTCTCATCGCATGTCACTTCGCCTCTTCGCCGCCATCGCGCTTCCAGATCACATCGCCGAGCGACTGCTCGCTTTGATGCGCGGCGTGCCGGGGGCGAAGTGGCGTCCGCGCGAGAATTTGCATCTGACGCTGCGTTTCTTCGGCGAAGTGGCCGAGCCGGTGGCGGACGACATTGATGGCGCGCTCGGCGAGGCCGCGGAGGCGAATGCGCCGTTCGAACTTGCGCTGAAGAGCGCCGGCAGTTTCGGCGGCGCGGATCCGCACGCGCTCTGGATCGGCGCGGCGGAGAGCGAGCCGCTGAAGAAGCTCGCCGCCGGTTGCGAGCGGGCGGCGCGGCGCGCCGGGCTGAAGCCCGAGTCGCGCAAGTTCACGCCACACGTGACGCTGGCTTATCTCGCCCGTGCGCCGCTCGATCGCGTGCAAGCGTTCGAGCAGCGTTTGGGATTGTTCGAAGCGCCGCCGTTTCGGGTCGAGAGCTTCGGGCTCTATTCCAGCTGGACGCGGAGATCCGCTCCAAGCCTTTACCGGCTCGAAGCGGAGTATCCCCTGAGAGGTTGAGGCTCGCTCCGACAATCGCCGATCTTGTCTTGGTTCCGCCAAGCCTTACTTCTCCACAACCAAAGCGGAGGGGTGCGGTGGTTCCTGCCAAGATCTTCATTCTGACCGGGGCCGGCGTGTCGGCGGAGTCCGGGCTTTCGACCTTCCGCGACAAAGGCGGGCTCTGGGCTGAGTACCGGGTCGAAGACGTGGCTTCGCTCGCGGGCTATGAACGCGATCCCGCGCGGGTGCTGGAGTTCTACAATCTCCGCCGCAACTCGCATCGAGACGTGAGGCCCAACCCGGCGCACGTTGCGCTCGGTCAGCTGCAGCGCGCCTGGGCCGGCCGCGGCGGCGAGGTCACAATCTGCACGCAGAACATCGATCACTTGCACGAAGCGGGCGGGGCCGAGAACGTGATCCACATGCATGGCGAGATCGGCAAGGTGCGCTGCCATGATTGCGGCGACGTGACCGCAGCGGACGGCGAACTTTCACTCGCGCTCGGCTGCGGCGCCTGCGGGCGCATCGGCGGCTTGCGTCCGCACGTCGTCTGGTTCGGCGAAACGCCGTTAGAAATGGACACGATCTACGAAAAGCTGGCCGCGGCCGACCTGTTCGTGTCGATCGGCACTTCGGGCGCGGTCTATCCGGCGGCCGGTTTCGTCGCCGCCGCGCGCAGCGGCGACATCGAGACGATGGAAATCAATCTCGAACCGTCGGAGAACGCGTTTCTGTTCGACGCCGCACGCTACGGCAAAGCGAGTGAGATCGTGCCCGCCTGGGCGGCCGAACTGATCGGGCAAATGTGACCAGGCTAGGCGGCGCCGCAATTGGCGTTACAGTGTTTACCCAATACGGAACAAGGAGCCCCGGATGATGCGACGTGTGGCGATTGTGGCGGCGTCGATCGCCTTGGCCGCGTGCGCGGGGCTGGAGCCCGCCGGGCGCAACGCTGGCCGCGCGCCTGCGCCACCGCCCGCCGCATCGACTGCGGCGCCGGCCCAAACCGCTCCGACTCTGCCGCCGCCGCAAACCGGCGCCCAGCCATCGGCCGCGCCGACGACCAATCCGCCGCTTGTGACAGCGCCGGCGCCGACCACGACGGCGCCGGCCGCTGCGCCGGATGTCGCCGCGCCGCCGCCCACGCAGCCGCGCCGCGCGCAAAGCGATCCGGACGATGCGATCGTGGTGCCCGGCCAGCGCGAGCAGCAAGTGCGTCCGCCCGCCGGCGATCCGCGTTCGATCGCCGAGCGCATGGAAGACGTTCGCGCGTGGGATCAATGCGTAATGCAGGTGCAGTCGGCGTTCGAGAGCGATCCGATGCGCCCGCAGCTCACCTCGCCGGAAGAATACTGCCGCCAAAGCCTCGGCATGGCTGACCGCCTGGCGGTGCCCGCGAGCCGGCGCGAACGGCGGCGCTAGTCCGCTTCTTCCAGCAGCCGATCCATGTGCTCGTCGCTGAGACCGAAGTGATGGCCGATTTCGTGCACGAGCACGTGTGAGACGAGGTCGGCGAGGCCGATGTCGCCGCGCTCGATCCATTCGTCGAGAATGGCGCGGCGGTAGAGGAAAACCATCGTTTGCGTGGGCGTCGGATCGCTGATCGATTGGCGCGTGAGATCGACGCCGACATAAAGCCCGCTCAGCTCGAACGGATCTTCGATCTCCATCTCCGCCAACGTTTTCTCATCGGCGAAATCCTCGATCCGGATCAGCACGTCTCCGGCCAGCGCCTTGAATTCCGCCGGCAGCGCCTCCCACGACTTGCGCGCGAGGCGTTCGAGATCGTCGAGGGAAGGGGCGAGGGAATCGTCGGTCATCGGTGGTGTTCGGAGCCGGGTTGGGCTTAGCTGGCGAGATAGGAGGCCAGCTCATGCGTATCATCATCGCCGCCCTTGTGCTCAGCATCGCCGCCTGCGGCCAGACCACGCAAGCGCCCGCGCCGGAGACGCCCGCGCCGGCGACCGACGCCGCCGCGCCCGAGGCTCCGGCCGCCGATCTCGGGCCATACGCAGGCGAGTGGGATTCCGATCAGTTCTCGCGATTCAATCACACGCTGCGCGCTGCGGCGCCTGGCCGGCGTACGGTGACATTGGAGGCGCGCACGGGCGGCGGCACCGAAACGGTGGCGGTCTACCCGGCCGACGCCAACGGCGAGCGCGCTGGCGGGCGGCTGCTGTTCGTGGTGGCGACCACCGGCGGCAATCGCGAGACCGCGGAGCTGGACATTCCGGAGGCGGGGCTGCCGGTGGTGGTCGTGGTCGAGAACGCTTCCGGCCGGCAAGCCTCCGGGAGCTATTCGCTCTCCGTGACGCCCTGAACGGTAAATTCCGCGTCAGGTAAGTTGACGCTGCCGTCATTTTTCTTGATTGGCGTCAAGAGCTGAATTATCGTGCGTCATCCAGAACAATGGCCGGCGCACGCCCGGCCGCACGCGGGGAGAGACGCGATGGCCGATTCAGCAGCTCCGATCCGTCAGATCACCAAGGACGAGGTGTACGACGCGGTGCCGCCGACCGACTTCAGTCAGATGCTGGACATCAACCGGCACCTGAATCGCTCGTCGGCCTTCGACAAGATCATCTCGGCCACGCACGATCACTTCTGGGATCCGCTCGACAAGAAATACATCGACTTCCAGGACGATTTCGATCCGGACACGACCGACTTCATCCCGGATCACATGGTCCCGGCGCTGCAGACCGATTACGTGAAGGACCACTTCGCCGATAAGCCGGCCGAGCTGTTGCGCTTCAAGAGCCAGATGGCGCGCTGGCAGATGTCGGCGATCCTGCACGGCGAGCAGGGCGCGCTGAACCTCTCCGCTTCGCTCTGCCATGTGCTGCGCGATCCCGGCGCGCAGGAATATGCGGCCAACCAGACGCGCGAAGAAGGCCGCCACGTCACCGCGTTCGCGAAATACATCATCGCCCGCTGGGGCTCGCCGCTGCCATGTGGCGCGGTGCTCGCGGGCCTCTTGCAAGAGATCGTGCACGCGCCGGAAGTCTATAAGAAGATCATCGGCATGCAGATGCTGGTCGAGGGCCTGGCCATGGGCGCTTTCGCCTCGATCTTCAAAGAATGGAACGATCCGCTGGCGAAGAAGCTGACCCAGCTCGTCATGACGGACGAAGCCTTCCACCACAAGTTCGGGAAGATTTGGGCCGACCGCACGATCCCCAAGCTCTCGAAGGAAGAGCACGAGATCGTCGAGAATTGGGCGGCGCACTGCTTCCAGACGCTGCTGTTCAATCTGGTCGCGCCGCACCAGATGACGGCGATCTACGAGCAGTTCGGTTTGGACCCCGACAAGGTGATGCAGGGCTTCCAGGAAGTCGCGACCGACGAGGCGCGCCGCGAACACATGAAGGAAGCCACCAACATCTTCCGCGTGCTGGTGAAGACGCTCTGGAACGCCGGCATCATCACCGAACGCACCGCGCCGTTCTACGCCACCTACGTGAACTTCGAGGAGTTCAAGGCAGAGGGCGAGGAAATGGTCGGCGACGCCATCGCCGACGAAGGCATCCAATACCTGAAGACGATCAATTTCGGCATCAACACCGGCGCGCTGGACGAAGTGAAGGCGGCTGCGGTGGCGGCGGAGTAGGGCGCTTCAAATTTCCCGAACGCAAAGCAGGACGCCCCGCTCGCAAGAGCGGGGCGTTTTGCGTGCAGGTTGCCGATACGGCCGCGTCCGCGACTGGGTTCGGGGCGAGCCGTCGCTACTCGGACTGGGCGTCAATCAGCGCGGCGGCCAGGCGCTGCGCGAACAGGTCAAGATCGGCGCGGTTCGTGTTGGCGAGAAGCACGATCGTGACCTCTTGGTCGACTAAGCGGTAGAGCACGGCGTTCGCGCCCATGATGCTGCCCGGGCGTTTGGCCACACGATAGCGTCGGCCGTTGCGTTCGAAGCTGTAGCTCCAGACGCCGAGGCCATATTCGTCGAACGCCGGCGTCAGCAACTGCTGGAGAGCCGCTTCGGATATAAGGTCGGCGCCGAACACAGCGTCGGCGAATCGCGCGATGTCGGCCGCTGTCGAGTACATGGCGCCGGCGGCGTACCAGTTTTCCCAATAGACCGGCAGATCGGCGACAGGCGCGTCCGCGCCATCGCTATAGAAATAGGTGGACGCGAGCCGCGGCGTGATCGCGTCCCAGTGCAGCAACCCGGTGTCGCGAAGACCAAGCGGTTCAAGGATGCGCGTGCGCAAAGCCTCTTCGTAGCTGAGGCCGGTCAGACGCTCGATGATGCGGCCAAGCACAAAGTAGTCGGCATTGTTGTAGTCGAACCTAGTCCCCGGCGGGGCAGCAAGCGCGCCGCTGCAGCAGACCTCGATGATGTTGTTGGGCGCAATCGGGCGCTGATAGTTCGGCAGCCCGTGCGCGACCGCTTCTTCGTAGCTGCCGATGGTGTCGAACTGCGCGAGACCGGAGGTGTGGTTGAGCAGCATCCGCACGCTGATGCGATCGGCGCCCTCGCCGGGATAGTCGGGAAGATAAGCGCCAAACGGCGCATCGAGGCTGAGCAGACCGGCGTCGGTCAGTTGCAAAATTAGAACTGAGGTGAAGAGCTTGGTGATCGAGGCGATCGGATAGCGCGTGTCGGGCTGCGAGGGTGCGCCGAACGTGCGTTCGGCGAGGCCAAAGGCGGCCAAGTAAGGCGGCGCGCCGGGTTCGGAAACCAAGATCACGCCGCTGAAGCCGGCCTCGGCGGCGCCGCTTTCGATGTCGCGCACGACGGAGGCGGGTATTTGCGCATCTGCGCGCGAGACAAAGGCGGCTAAGAGCGAAAGCGCGATGGCGGCGTTGCGCAGCGACGACGTGGCAGGCATGAGACTCCCTTTCATCGCCAAAGACGCACGCGACGTGGGCTTTGGTGGCGCTGGCGAAATAAATTGCCGGGGCGCCTCCAAACGGCGGGCGGCGCGCGTCTAATGCAAAGTGCGAGGTGCGCCGATGGGCTGGATTGCGTTCTGGATTGTGCTCGGCGTCTGCGGGCTTGCGGTCACGATTACGAGTTATCTGTCGCGGCGTGAGACGGAAGCGACGATTCGAAAGGCCATTGAAAGCGGCGCCGTCGCTGACGCGGAAGCCATCGCCCGGCTGAAAGCCCCGAGCGGGCTCTCGTGGGCGCAGCGCCTCACTGTGTTGGGCGTGATCGCGCTCTTCGCGGGCGCGGGCGTCGCCGTGTTCGCCTTGGTGCTCGGCGCCAACGAGCCGGAATCGGTCAGCCCCTTGCTGGCGATTGCGGCGTTCACGGCGTTTCTGGCCGCGGGCTTGCTGGCCGCAGGCGCGTGGTTGCGCCGCGCGTCGTCCGCCCGCCATTGATTGCAACGGCATGAGCGCCGATCACGCGTGTCGCGGCGATGGCGAGATGCGCACGACCGTGCTTCTGGCGATCGCCGGCAGCGACGAGGCGTTCGCCGGATTGGTGCGCCAGCATCAGGCGGCGATCGTCGGATTGTTGACGCGCGTCTGCGGCGATGCCGGCACGGCCGAGGACGTCGCGCAGGCGGCGTTTCTCAAAGCCTGGCGCAACATCCGCGCTTTGCGCGATGCTGACCGCTTCGCCGCATGGCTGCGCCAGATCGCGCTGCGCGCGGCCGTCGATGCGTCACGGACTCGCATGCGCGCCGAGCCGCTCGCCGAAACTGACACCCTTGTCGATCCCGCTGGCCGCGATGCGGACGCGCGGCTCGATCTCGACGCGGCGCTGGCGCGCTTGAGCCCGGCGCAGCGGGCGTGCGTCCTACTCGCGCATGGTGAGGGAATGACGCATGCGGAAGTCGCCGCCGAACTCAACATGCCGGTCGGCACGGTCAAATCGCACGTGGCGCGCGCCTCGCGGCTGTTGCGCCGCATGCTTGAAGAGGAGGCATAGACGGTGGACGAGGACAGACTTCGCCGCATCTTGGCCGATGGCGCGCGCGCTGTTGATGAGGATCGCGTCAGCGAGAGAGTCGCCGCCGCTATGGCCTCGATGAGGCGACTGCGTCGCTTTCTCAAGCTGGCGGCATCGCTTGCAATTATCGTTGTCGCCGGTGCGGCCTTGGCGGGCGGATATGGCCAAGCCGCGCAAGTCTTGCCGCCAATCGCCGCCGGCGGCGGAGCTGTTATTTTATGGCTGCCGGCGATCGTCGTGGCGGGGTTGACGTTGAGCGCGGCATATTTGGCGCTTGTCGCACTCAATCAAAGCGATTGATCGGCTGCTGGCGCCCGTAGCCGCGCCTACGGAAAACCGCGCCGGACGCGAGAATTGCGGCTGCGAAACAACCTAAGATAGACTAACTTTGCCGCGGCGGTAGTCGGGGAGCTGGTCAATGTGGCGGCAGGTCTTTGTCGTATTAACAGCCGGGGCCGTTGTAGCCTGCGCGTCGTCTGAGCGCAGTGTGGATGGCGTAATCCAATTGGGCATTGAGCGGCTTGGATCGGATGCGGCTTCCAGGTCCGGCGCTCACAATTTCCGCACCGCCGTCAACGTGACTGGAGTGTCGCTGCCGTACTCAGTCGGCTCGATCGTGACCAATCCAGGCGGCACGCTGCCCGAGCTGTTGGCTGTTCCGCAAAGCTATGGCTGCTCAAAGATCATCGAGACCATCTACGACTCAAGCGCCTCGGCAAACGACGTGTCTGGCGTGAGCCGTGCGATCGACCTGGCCGCTTCGGCCCTAGCCATGGAATCCGCCGTCAACATTCGCCTTGCGATTCTGGACGCGGCCGACGGCCGTGCGCGTGAGATTCGAGCCAACGAGGAGGACGCAACCAAAGCCCCTCTTGCCGTGGAGGAGAATGCCGCCATAACGGCCGCGCGCGAGGCGCTCGGCATGGCGGACTTCACGCCGGACGCAGTCTTGGCGAAACGCACGGAACTTCAGGCTGAGCTAGCTGCCGCGCGTCAGAGGCAGGAGGCCGCGACAATCGAACTGCAGCGGCTGCGCGCTATTCCAAATCTCATGATCTTCCGATGGTCCGGAAGCGAAGCACGCCGGGCGGGCTTCAGTCTCGGCGAGATCTTCGGACTTAACTCGCAGGACGGACAGGATCGCAGCGGCTACATCGTCTTGGCGGGAGTACGCACCGCTGCGCTTTCGCCCGGTGCGGATTTCGCGTGGGCGACAGAGTTCGCGAGGGAGCATCCGGATTATATCGAACGCGCATTTGGCGACCGGTACGTCACGACATTCACACTGGCCGCCCGCCACGTCGCATTCGCGGAGGATCGCAACTGGGCGGAGGTTCTGCGCGCTGAACTCAATCTGACGCCGGCGGAGCTGAATTTATTGGTGGGCGGCGACGTGGGGCGCCTGTTGAGCAGACAGTCGGCGCGGCTCGAAGCGGCGTTCACTGAGATCCTCGCCGCCAGCTCGCAAGGGTTGATTTCTGCACCGAGGCGCACTGTTTACGAGTTTCGGATGACCGGAGTCGAAGCCCGCCAGTATTCTGCCGCAGCGGAATACGCGCGCAACAACCAATACAGCACCATCTATTCAACCCGCTCGACCATCGAGGACGCCGCAAACGCCACAAGCGGCGCCTCACGCCCTACCGCTGAATACATACGCTCGCCCCTGGTGTGGCGCTGTATGCACGCGGTCACCGCGCGCCGACTGAACGGCGCCCAGGAAACGCCTCGGCTGACCGGCCCGCAGAGCGATGGGGGCCCGGTCTCATTTAACTCCGGGCCGGAAATCAGCGTGGCGCCAACGACCGATGCTGTGGCGAACGTGACCAACGCCAAGGGTGAGCCGATAGCGCCGCTCGCGCTTGATCTGCGGCGTCTGTACTTTTGCAGACCCGCCTACGACGACTATGTTCGCGACCCGTTCGGGCTCGAACCGGAAGACGAGGTTGATGATGATCTCACCGAGCGCGACCTCGGTTGGCTGATGCAGAGGCCGGCGGGACGATTGTCTGCGGACTGCATAGACCTGACGTCTCCTACGGATATATCGAGCGTAGACACCAAATAGAGCGACAACCGTGCGACGGTCGTGAGCGCCGCATTTACATGCTGAAATGGCTTCTCATAAGCGCCGCGCTCTATATGGCGCTTGTCGGCGCGGGGCTCATGTTCTTCACGCCGCAATTCGGCGTCGGCGCCGTGCCCGCGGATGCCTCGTCGGAGCTGCTGGCGCTGATGCGGCTGCTGGGCGGGCCGTTCTTCGGCATCGCCGCGCTCAACTGGCTGACGCGCAACGCCGAGCCGTCGAAGACCCGCGACGCGGTGCTCCTGGCCAACCTGGTCGGCTTCGCGGCCGTGGCGCTCAACGATGCGTATGGCGTCCTGACCGGTGAGGCGCGCGATGTGGCCAAGCTCTTCCTCGTCGTCCACGCCGCGTTCGCACTCGCCTTTCTGGCCGCTTGGCTGCGCGCCCGCAGAGCCGCCTGAGATCGGGGTTTTGCTTTGCGCTGCGGTGATGCGAAAACAGCGCTGTGCCGGACGAAATCCATTCGCGCCCCGAGATCACCGCGCAGCTGGCGCGCGGCGTGACGCGCATGCTGGCGGAGCATGGGCTGGCGTCGGTTCTCGAAGCGCCGCTCGCGAACGGGCGGCGCGCCGACGTGATGGGCCTGACCGCCAGGGGCGAGATCTGGATCGTCGAGACCAAATCGTGCCTCGAAGACTACGCCGTCGACGCCAAGTGGCCCGACTACATGGAGTATTGCGACCGCTTCTTCTTCGCCGTGACGGAGAGCTTTCCGCGCGAGCTGATTCCGGAAGAGGTCGGCCTCATCGTCGCCGACGGCTTCGGCGGCGCGATCCTGCGCGACAGCCCGGTGCGCCCGCTCGCGGGGGCGCGGCGCAAGGCAGTGACGCTGCTGTTCGCGCGACTGGCGGCGTTCCGGCTGAACGGTTAGCCGCGCGGCGGCGGCGCTTCCTCGAGCGGCGGGGGCGCGCCGACGACGCGGCGTTCTTCCGCCGAGGCGATGGTCTGCGGATCGACCATGCGATAGCCGGCGGGCACGCCGAAAAGCGACGGGTCCTGCGGGCCGCGCTGCAGCGACGTCGCTTCCCAGAGCACAAGATCGTTCTCGGTGACCTTCAACACGATGCCGTCGCGCGTGATGCAAGCCACGCGCTCGACGCCGGCGACCGCCGTGCGCGGCCGCCACAAGCGCCCACGCTCGCCGGCGACTTCGCATAGGCCTTCAGTGCGGGTGTTCTTCGGCCCGAGAGCCGCCCAGGCCGTTTCGAGCGGCTGCGGCGCGTCTGCGTCGTCGATGCGCACGGCGACGCCGGGGGGCGGCGCAGGCGTGGCGGCGTCGGCGGGCGCGAAGCTCACCGTCACCGGCGGCGGCGGCGGCGGCACGCCGATGGCGGAGGCGGCGACGCCGGTCTGCTGCGCGCCCGGATTGAGCACGTAGGCGCCGCGGCTCGCGTCATCGAACACGATGGTGGCGCGGCCGATCGCCGGCAGCGTGGCCTCGACGCGCATTTTCGGCCCGTCGCGATAGATGATCGTGTGCGTGGCCGGCCCGCCTTCGGGCGGCGTCGTCAGGCCTTCGAGCCGATAGGCCGACTGGCCGAACTGCGGAAACTGCGAGGCCCCGCAGGCGGCGAGAAAAACGGCTGCTGCGGCAGCGGCGTAAGCCGGGCGTTTCATCTGCTCTTTCCTTCGTGCCGCGAACGCGGCGCTAAGGACGCGAGTTCCTGAAAACGCGGTTCCCTAACCAGCGAGGCTAGCCAAGCTGGCGCAGACGTCGCGCCGGGCCGTTTCAGCCGCCGCGCGGTATTCCGCCGGCGAGGGCGCCAGCCTGCGGATGAGCGCAATGCCGCGCTCGCTCGGGCTTTCGACGATCATGGCGGCGCCGTCCGGGCGCCGCGCGCCGCGGCGGATCAGCGTCAGTCCCGCGCCATACTCGGCCTCGCGGTCGTCGATGACATAGTAATTGTCGCTGTTGGCGGCGTAGAGCGAGAGCGACCAGTAGGACGACCAGGGCGCCGCCGAGATCGTCACCGGGCCGGCGCTCAGATCATAAGCGCAGGCCGAATAGGCGAAATCGGGCGAGGGGCGCACGATCTGACGCGATGCGGGCGAGACGCGTTCGGCCAGCCGCCAGCTGTTGTAGCTCTCCCCGCCGACGCGTTCGATCGCGACGTTCATCATCAGGCGAGGCGCCGCGTAGATGCAGGCGATGTGCGTGACAGCTGCGATCAGCAGCGCGCCGAACACGTACTTGTCCCAGCCCATCACGCTTCTCCCGCACAGGAAAGCGTCGTGAGCCGCGGCAACGTCTCGGCGCTGGCCCGGAAATCGCGGTGCGGGTTGTAGACGCGCAGCGTTAGCGAAAAGTCGCGCCCGGCCGCGCGCGAGGACAGCCAGTGCGGCGCATTTCCGCGCACCGGCGAAACCCGGACCGACCACATCGAGTCGAGACCGATGCGCGACGCGTCGATCGAGCCGGCGTGGTCGTTGTTGCGCACGAGATAATTGTCAGCGTCGTAAAGCGTCACCGACCACCAGCGCGCGGCGAGCGGCGGACCGCTCAGATCGTAGACGCAGCTCTCGTCGAGCGGGCGGCCCTCCTCGTCTTCGTAAAGCGTGAAATAGAGCGCTTCGCGCGCGCTCAGCGCCAAGAGGCCGTCGCGGGCGATAATGGCGCGGGTGTACGGCCCGGCCGCCTGCGATCCGGCGGCCCGGCTATGCGCCCAGGACCCGTAATGTTCGATGAAACCGGCGCGGCCGAACTCCAGCGTCGCCCATGCCGAGCCCACGCCCAAAGCGACGCCGATCAGCGCCGCCGCCGCCCAAGCCAACACCCGCCGCAGCATTCGCTCCCCGCCGCGAAAGCTTCACGAGGCTTCACGCCTCCGCGCTAGTTTTGAGGTCGAGCGAGAGCGCGTGCAAGCCCGTGTCGAATTCTTCACGAAGCGCGTCGTAAACCAAGCGTTGACGCGCTACGCGCGATAAACCGGCGAACGCGTCGGAGACGACGCGCAAGCGGTAATGCGTTTCGCCTTCCGGGCGCGCGCCGGCATGGCCGATGTGGCGCGCCGATTCATCCTCGAGCACGAAGACGTGAGGCGAGAGCTGCGGTTTCAGCAGCTTCTCGATGCGCTCGGCGCGGGAAAGATGCGTTTTCGTGTCTGTCAATTCCTTGTCCGCTTAACCTCTGGCGCCCATACTCGTCATCCTCATGTCGAATGCGTTCGAGTACCGGCCGAAATTCGTCGACATCCGCGTCAAGAAGCCTGACGCGGCGAGGCTCGACCGCGAGCCGGGCGAGCGTTCGTGCGATCAGATAGGATGCAAACGGGTGGGCGCCCATAGGGCGCCGAAAAGCCGTGATCGCCAAGGGGAGTACTGGCACTTCTGCACCGAGCACGCCGCCGCCTATAACAAGCGCTGGAACTATTTCGCCGGCATGACCGATTCCGAGTTCGCCGACTATCAGGCGAAGGAAGAAACCGGCCACCGTCCGACCTGGACCTTCCGCAGCGGCCGGCTCGACCGCTACTCGTCGGCCATGCGCGGCTTCCGCGCCGGCCGCGTCGGCGATCCGTTCTCGATGTTCGGCACGGAAGGCGAGCCTGCCAACGGGCCGGTGCGCCAGCGCCGGCGGCTGACGCGGCTGCAGAGCTTGGCGCTTGAGGCCATGTCGCTCGAGGAAAACGCGACGGCGCCTGATATCCGCACCCGCTACGCCGAGCTGGTGAAGCGCTGGCATCCCGATTCCAACGGCGGCGACCGCAGCGCCGAGGAGCAGCTGCAGCGCGTCATCAAGGCCTACCAGACGCTGAAGGCCGGCGGGCTGGTCTAGGCCGGCCGGGGCCCCCAAGTCCGGCATAGAAGCGTTCTATTCGAGCTTCGCCAAAACGCCGCTTTTCTCTCCATGCTGCGGCGCGGTAAGCTCATGCGCAAATCCAGCACAGCCGAGACGAAATGACGACTGCCGACGATCTCCTCACCATGAAGCCCGACCGCCAAATCTCGGCCCGCGAGTTCGGCGTCGACAGCGACATGAAGGTCCCGGCCTTCGCCAAGCGCACCGAGTACGTCCCCGATATCGACGACGCCTACCGGTTCGATCCACAGACAACATTGGCGATCCTCGCCGGCTTCGCCTTCAACCGTCGCGTCATCGTCCAGGGCTATCACGGCACCGGCAAGTCGACCCACGTGGAGCAGGTGGCGGCGCGGCTCAACTGGCCGCTGGTGCGGATCAATCTGGACAGTCACGTCAGCCGGATCGATCTCGTCGGCAAGGACGCGATCGTGCTGAAAGAAGGCAAGCAGGTCACCGAGTTTCGCGAAGGCATGCTGCCCTGGGCGCTGCAGCGCAACGTGGCGATCTGCTTCGACGAATACGACGCCGGCCGCCCCGACGTGATGTTCGTGATTCAGCGCGTGCTGGAATCTTCCGGCAAGCTGACGCTGCTCGATCAGAACCGCGTCATCACCGCCAATCCGCTGTTCCGCCTGTTCGCGACGACGAACACGATCGGCCTCGGCGACACCACCGGGCTTTATCACGGCACCCAGCAGATCAACCAGGCGCAGATGGACCGCTGGAATATCGTGACGACGCTCAACTATCTCGAGCACGATGTCGAAGCCGACATCGTGCTGGCGAAGGCGCCGAGCTATGATACGGGCGACGGCAAGCGGAAGATCATGTCGATGGTCCGCGTCGCCGACATGACGCGCAACGCCTTCATGAACGGCGACATCTCCACCGTAATGAGCCCGCGCACCGTGATCACCTGGGCGCAGAACGCCGAGATTTTCGGCGGCGATGTCGGCTTGGCGTTCCGGATGACGTTCCTGAACAAGTGCGATGAACTGGAGCGCCCGACCGTGGCCGAGTTCTACCAGCGCGCGTTCGGCGCGGATCTGCCGGAAGCGGCGACAAGGGTGAAGGTGGCTTGAGTAGTGGGCGTTAGCCCGCGAAAGCCATCCCGGCCGCAGCGGAGCGAAGAGCAGGGATCAATGGATCTGGACGATACCACGCCTGCAATTCGCTTCAGATTTCGTCTCGCGGAGGCGGCTCGTCACGCAGGCGCTCGCGCTCTTCCTTTGTCAGAGGCGCGAGCTTCACGCACGCCTCGCCTTCGTTGATGAGGAATTCTTCTCCGCGCTGGACGCGGTTGAGCAATTCTTCCATCCGCCGTTCGGCCTGGGCAGTGGTGAGCTTGGTCATGAGTGACAATATCCCTTTTCGAGCGTGATGTCGCCCTTCCGCAGGGACGCTCGCAGGCTATGATGGGAACCGATGTCCGCCAAAGAAACTCCGGCCGAACTGTTCAAGCGCTCGCTGGCGCAGACGACGCGTGCGCTCGCGGGGCGCGAGGATGAACTCGAAGTGACGTTCGGCGCTGAGGGCCCGCGCCTCAGTCCGGGGAAAATCGTGTTGCCGCATCCGCCGCGCGTCATCTCCGATCCCGACGCCGAGCGCATCCGCGGTCAGGCCGACGCGCTGGCGCTTCGACTCGCGCACCACGATGCGGCCGAGCACGCGCGCATGCGCCCGCAAGGGGCCGAAGCGCGCGCGGTGTTCGATGCGGTGGAGGAGATGCGCATTCAGGCGCTGGGCGCCAATGCGATGCGCGGCGTCTCCAACAATCTCACCGCTTCGCTCACTGATCAGCTCGAGCGCAAAGGCGCATCGCGCATGCACGATCGGGCGATCGCGCCGCTGGCGGACGCCGTTGCGTTGCTGGTGCGCGAGCGGCTCACCGGGCTCGCCCCGCCACCAAACGCGAAGGCGCTGGTTGAATCTTGGCGCAAGGACATCGAACGCGACGCCGGCGGCGCGCTCGACCGCCTCGCCGCCGTGCACGGCGATCAGCACGAGTTCTCGATGCTGATGCGCGACGTCTTGACCGATCTGGGCATCGGCGACGAATTTGGCGCCGAAGAAACCAAGGACGAGGACGGCAGCGACGCCGAACAGCCGCCGCCGCAACCCGATGAATCGCCCGAGGGTCAAGATCAGAAGGAAGAGGACGCCTCCGCCGAGCTGCAGATGACCGAGTCCGAACCGGACATGGACAGCGACCGCACGATCCAGGTCGAAGCCGAAGACGAAGCGGAGGACACCGAGGAGTCCGAGCAGGAAGAGCCCGGCGAGAAGCCGATCCGGCCGAAGCCGCGCAACGAACCGGAAGACCCGAACGCGCAGTACAAAGTGTTCACGCGCGCGCACGACGAGGTGATCGGCGCCGAAGACCTCTGCGACGGCGAAGAGCTGGCGCGCCTTCGGGCCTATCTCGATGCGCAACTGAAGCCGCTGCAAAGCGTGGTCGGCCGCTTGGCGAACCGGCTGCAACGCCGTTTGCTGGCGAAGCAGAACCGCGCCTGGAGCTTCGACCTGGAAGAGGGGCTGTTGGATACCGCGCGCCTCACCCGCGTCATCACCGATCCGATGCAAGCGCTGTCGTTCAAGCAGGAAGAGGACATGCCGTTCAAGGATACGGTGGTCACCCTATTGTTGGACAATTCAGGCTCGATGCGCGGCCGGCCGATCATGGTCGCGGCGCTCTGCGCAGACATTCTCGCGCGCACGTTGGAGCGCTGCGGCGTCAAGGTGGAAATCCTCGGCTTCACCACGCGCGCATGGAAAGGCGGCGAAGCGAAGCAGAAATGGCAGGAGGCGGGACGCCCGCCGCAGCCGGGGCGGCTCAATGATCTTCGCCACGTCGTCTACAAGGCCGCTGACGCGCCCTGGCGCCGCTCGCGCCGCAACCTCGGCCTGATGATGCGCGAGGGGCTGCTGAAGGAGAACATCGACGGCGAAGCGTTGCTGTGGGCGCACGAGCGCTTGCTCGGCCGCGCCGAGCAGCGGCGCATTCTCATGGTGATCTCAGACGGCGCGCCGGTCGACGACAGCACGCTTTCCGCTAACCCGGGCAATTATCTGGAACGCCACCTGCGCACCGTGATCCATTGGATCGAGACGCGCTCGCCGGTCGAGCTGATCGCCATCGGCATCGGCCACGACGTCACGCGCTATTATCGCCGCGCCGTCACCATCACCGACGCCGAACAGCTCGGCGGGGTGATGACCGAGAAGCTCGCCGAACTGTTCGACGAGCCGACCAACGACGATGTGCTGCCGCCGCCGCGCAGCCCGCGCGAAAGCCGCCAACGCGCCCAGGTCATGGCGTGATGCGCTGCGCACTGTTGAGCATTTGTGCGCTCCTTTCGGCCTGCGCGCCTGCGATCATCGACACGCCGGAGCAGTGGCGCGCGGTCGACGTGGAGACCGCGCCGGTGGCGCTCGGCGCGGAGAGAGTCGGCCGGCTCCGCTTCCGCGGCGGCGTCGAAATCTCGTCGGCGGACGAAGTGTTCGGCGGCATTTCCGATCTCGAAGTGCTGGACGACAACCGCATTCTCGCCATCAGCGACAATGGCGATTGGTTCGAGGCCCGGCTTGTGCTGAACGAAGCCGGCGATCTCGTGGGCGTCAGCGATGTGCGCAGCGCCTTCATGCGCGACGAGAACGGACGCCTATTTCCCACCAAGCGCCATGGCGACAGCGAAGACTTGTCGCAGCTGCCGGACGGCCGTTTCGCCGTCAGCTTCGAGCAGACACAGAGCATCCGCATCTACGACTTCAACCGCGACGGCCCATTCGGCGCGGCGCGTCCCGGCCCGCGCCTCGCTGGCGTCGAGCGGCTGCACCGCAACGCCGGCCTGGAAGCCATAGCGGCGACGGCGGAGGGCGCGTTGCTCGTCGGCGCCGAAGGCGGCGAGCAACGCACGACGCCGCTTTGGCTGGCGCCGCTCGACGCGCAGGCGCCGGTCGAGCCGCGCATCGGCTATCCCGCGGCGCTAGGCTATTCGCTGACCGCGCTCGATCGCTTGCCGGACGGCGGCTTTGTCGCGCTCGAGCGCTTCTATGCGCCGGTCATCGGCGCACGCGCGCGCATCACCATGTTTCCCGAAACGAGCCTCGCAGCGCGTGGCGAGGCGCTGCCAGCGCTCACCGTGCTGGCCGAGCTCGCGCCGCCGATGCCCGTCGATAATTTCGAAGGCATCGCCGCGCAGCGGCTCGGCAGTGGCGCGACGCGGATCTACGTCGTCTCTGACGACAATTTCAGCGATCGCCAGCGCACGCTGCTCTACGCGTTCGACGTCTCTTCCGTTTCGTCGTCGCGCTGATGGCGCGCCATGCGCAGCTCGGCCCATGCCGCGAGCCCGAGCAGACCGGCGATGAACAGCGTCCACCACATCTGCGCCCAGAGCGCGAACGCGAGCAGCGCGGCGGCGATGATGAGGCCCGTCACGGCGGTGGCGATGCGCGCGCTGCGCCGCGGCATGACGTAGCTCAGCGCCGCGCGCAGGATGTGGCCGCCGTCGAGCGGAAAGCCGGGCAGCAAATTGAACAGGCCGAGCAGCAGGCTGATGAAGCCGAACGTGCTGAGCGCATTGAGCAGAGCGAAGCTGGTCGGCTCGGGCGACAGTGAATTCGCGAGCAGCGGCATCAGCGATGTGATCAGCGCCCAGCTCGCGAGATTGGCGCCTGGGCCAGCGGCCGAGACGGCCATCTCGTGCCAGCCCTGCTTCGGCTGGCGCGCGAACTGGACGTAGCCGCCGAAGAAGGTCAGCACGATGCGCTTGCTCGGCGCGTTGAGCGCCGCCGCCATGCCGGCGTGTCCGAACTCGTGGATCAGCACCGCCGCGAACAGCACGGCGACGAAGATGAGCGCCTCACCCAGCGCGCCGGCGCCGCCGCGCAACAGCGAGGAGCCAACCACGTAGGCGGCCAGCAGCAGGAACGCCGGTTCGACGATGACAGGCGCGCCGGCGAAGGTGCCGATGCGCAGGCCGGAGTTCGGCTCGGCCACGGCTCTAGGCCGCGGCGGCTTCCGAAAGCTTCTTCTTCAGCTCGCGGCGGACTTTCGCCGCGCGATCGGAAAGCTCGCTCTCGTCGGCCTTCAGCAGGAACTGGTCGAGGCCGCCGCGATGGTCGACGGACCGGAGCGCCGCCGCGGTGATGCGGAACTTGAAGTTGCGGCCCAAAGCGTCGCTGGCCAGGGTGACGTCGACGAGGTTCGGCTTGAACTCGCGCTTCGTCTTGATGTTGGAGTGGCTGACCTTATGGCCGATTTGGCGGTTGACGCCGGTCAGCTCGCAGCGGCGGGACATGGGAACGCGCTCTCTAGAGTGGGAATTTTGAAGCGCGGACGCATACGCGAACGGCCGGCGGGGGTCAACTGGCCGGCCGAGGACGATTGCGGCGAGGATTCCTCGAAGAAGCCCAATTTGGTTCATGCCGGCGTCAGGGCCGATGCACTATCTATGGCCGTGGAAGAAGGACGAAGGCTCACGATGATCAAGAAGATTGCCGCCGCGGCCCTGGCGCTCGGGCTGGCGCTGGCCGGACCGGCCGCCGCCCAATCGGGCAACCGCAGCTTCGACGGGGTCTATTCCGTGCACGCCCGCGGCGTCGAAGCCGGCGATTTCACCTATAGCTTCCGCCAGAACGGCTCCACCTACACCGCCACCGCCGAGCGCGAGATGAAGGGCTGGGTGGGCGCGGCCCTGCGCCGAAGCCAGGATTACACCTATTCCGTGCGCGGCAACGTCACTGCCGATGGCACGCTGCGCCCCACACAATACCAGCACCAGGGCGGGCGGCGCCGCGATGACCGGCCGAACGGCCGGCTGGTGCGCGCGACCTTCTCCGCCAACGACGTCGCCACCACTTCGGTCCCGGCCGGCATGGGCATGGGCGATCCGCCCGCCACCGCCGCCCAGCGCCGCGGCGTCATCGACCAGATCACCGCCATCGCCGCGATGGTGACGGCGACGGGCGATCCCTGTTCGCGCACGCTGCCGATCTACATGGACGGCCGTTCGCGCTTCGATTTCGTGCTGACGCCGAACGGCACGGTGAACATCAACTCCCGCGCCTATCAGGGGCCTGGCGTGCGCTGCCGGGTGCAATTCCGCCCGATCGCCGGCTTCGGCGATCCGCAGGAGCCCGCGACGCTCACCTTCCTGTTCGCCCGCACCGAGAGCGGCATGTGGGCCCCGGTCACGATCGAGATGCCGACCGACGGCGTCGGCGTCGTGCGCCTCGAGGCGCGCCGGTTGACCGTGAACGGCCAGCGCCTGCGCTAACTCGATGCAGATTTGGAATGAGAAGGCCGCCGGCAGGTGTCGGGCGGCCTTCTTCATGCTGGACGGTAGTCTTGTGTGTTACTTAAGTCTTAAACACAAGACTTAGCCGTGAACGACGCAAGAACGAATCAAATGCAGTGATTCGCAGGTGATTCGTTCTGGTTCTTTTCCGTCGCCCTCATCTTACCAGTTCTCCAGCTTCGGCTTGAAATCGCCTTAGCCGGCAACCATCGTCGGGGCATGAGCGCCCGCGCCCGCGTCAGGGCGGTCCTTGGACCCACCAACACCGGCAAGACCCACTTGGCGATCGAGCGCATGCTCGGCCACGCCAGCGGCATGATCGGCCTGCCGCTCAGGCTGCTCGCGCGGGAAGTCTATGACCGCGTCGTGAAAGCCAAGGGCGAGCACTTGGCGGCGCTGATCACCGGCGAAGAGAAGATCGTCCCGGAAAGCGCGCGCTATTTCGTCTGCACCGTCGAGGCGATGCCGTCCGATCGGGCGGTCGAGTTTCTGGCCGTCGACGAGATCCAGGTGGCGCGCGATCTCGACCGCGGCCACGTCTTCACCGATCGCATGCTGAACGCCCGCGGCTTTGGCGAAACCATGCTGCTAGGCGCCGACACGATGCGGCCGATGATCCGTAAGCTTTTGCCGGACGCCGAGATCATCCGCCGTGAACGCATGTCGACGCTGGCTTATGCCGGGCCGCAGAAGATCACCAAGCTGCCGAAGCGCTCGGCCGTCGTCGCCTTCTCCGCAGAGGAAGTCTACGCCATCGCCGAATTGCTGCGGCGCCACCGTGGCGGGGCGGCTGTGGTGATGGGGGCGCTCAGCCCGCGCACGCGCAACGCCCAGGTCGAGCTCTACCAAAGCGGCGAGGTCGATTTCCTAGTCGCCACCGATGCGATCGGCATGGGCCTCAACATGGACGTCGATCACGTCGCTTTCGCCTCGCGGCGCAAGTTCGATGGCCGCACCTGGCGCGATCTCCGCCCCGACGAAATCGCCCAGATCGCCGGCCGCGCCGGCCGCTTCACGCGCGATGGCCAGTTCGGCGAAACCGGCGAATGCGAGCCGTTCGACGCGGAGATCGTCGAACGGGTCGAAGCGCACGAGTTCGAGTCGATCGAAGCCGTACAATGGCGCAACGAGACGTTGCGGTTCGACAGCGTCGAAGCTTTGATAGCCTCGCTGGAGAAGCCGCCGGAGCGCAATGGATTGCTGCGCGTGCGCGGCGCCGACGATGAATTCGTGCTCCGCCGCGCACTCGACGAAGCCGAATTGATGGATGGGATTCGCACGCCGGACCATGTGCGCCGGCTGTGGGACGCTTGCCAGCTGCCGGATTTCCGCAAGCTCTCGAAGGACGAGCACGCCACCCTGGCGCTGCGGATCGCTGGCTACATCGTCAAGCCTAGGGGCCGCGTGCCGAGCCAATGGGTCAGCGCCGAGATCGAGAAGCTCGATCGCCCGGACGGCGATCTCAACGCGTTACAGGCGCGCCTCGCCCATATCCGCACTTGGACGTACGCGGCGAGCCGCGCCGATTGGCTCCAAGACGCAGAAGACTGGCGCATGAAGACGCGCGAGGTCGAGGACAAGCTTTCGGACTCGCTGCACGAGGCGCTGACGCAGCGTTTCATTGATCGCCGCACCAGCGCGCTGCTCAAAGGTCTGAAGCGCGAGGACGCGCTGCTCGCCGGCATTTCCGAAGAGGGCGAAGTGACGGTCGAAGGCCATTTCGTCGGCCGGCTCGACGGGCTCGAATTCATCCAGGATCCGCGCGCGTCCTCCAGTCTCGAAGGCCGCGCCGTGCGCAACGCGGCGCTGCGTGCGCTCCGGCCCGAGGTTTCACGCCGTCTCGCGCGCATCGCCACGGCCGAGGACGACGATATCGAGCTCACGCGTGACGGCCGCGTGCGCATTGACGGCGCGTTCGTCGCCAAACTTACCGCCAAAACGCCGGTGCTGAAGCCGCGCCTCGATCTGATCGGCGCCGAGCACGCGCACGAAACCGAACGCGCAGCCGCGCGCGAGCGGCTCGAACTCTGGCTTGCGCGCCTGGTCGCGCACGATCTGCGCCCGCTGGTTGCGCTGGAGAACGCATGGCGCGATGGCCGTTTGCCGCCGGACGCTCGCGGGCTCGCTTTCCGCCTGATCGAGAACGCCGGTGCGCTCGATCGCGCGCACGAAGATCTCGACCACATGGGCGAGGCCGGCCGCGCCGCCCTCCAGCGTCAAGGCGTCAAGCTGGGCAAGCACACGATCTTCCTGCCGGCGCTGGTGAAGCCGCGCGCCGCGCACACGCTGGCGCTGCTCTGGCACGCGGCCCACCCCGGCAAACCGCACGCGGTGTTCCTTGCCCGGCCGGGCGCGCTCTCGGTTCCGCTCGAGCAGGCGCGGCCGTGGGGCGAATGCGCCGCCGCCGGGTTCCGTCCCTGCGGACGCTTCGCCGTGCGTTTGGATTTAGTGGAGCGCTTGGCTGAAGCTATCGAAGGCCCAGAACAGCCGCTGGAAGCACAACTCGCCCGCATGATCGGCCGGTCGGCGCGCGATCTGCCGGGCATCCTCTCGTCGCTCGGCTATCGTCGCATGGCCGAAAACGAGGGCGCACCCGCGCGCTGGCGGCGCGCCGCGCGCAAGCGCCGCCCCGAGCCGCAACCCTCGCCGGACGGCGCTTTCTCCGCGCTCGCCAACCTGCTGCCGTCGTCCGCGACACCGCCGCGCCGCCGCCGGAGAGGGCCCGGGTGAGCGAGAGCCAACGCATCGACGTCTGGCTGTTCCGCGCCCGTTTTGTGAAGACGCGCGCCGCGGCAGCCCGCCTGATCAGCGAAGGCGGCGCCCGGATCGCCCGCGACGGCGTGGCGCGGCGGCTGGAGAAGCCCTCGGTGGAAGTGCGGATCGGCGACGCACTCTTGTTCCCCCTGCGCGGGAAGCTGGTTGCGATCCGCGTTGAAGGCCTGGGCGCCCGCCGCGGCCCCCCCGCCGAAGCGCGACTGCTTTACAGCGAACTTGACGCAGAGAGCTTCGCTTGACGCTCGGCGCCGTGCTCGTCATCTGAACGACGGGAGTAGTCAGCGGCAATGACCTACATCGTCACCGACGCATGCGTGAAATGTAAGTACATGGACTGCGTCGAAGTCTGTCCTGTCGACTGCTTCTACGAAGGCGAGAACTTCCTGGTCATCCATCCGGACGAATGCATCGATTGCGGCGTCTGCGAGCCTGAATGTCCAGTCGACGCGATCAAGCCCGACAGTCACGACGAGCCCGATGGCAAGTGGCTTCGCGTCAACACCGAGTATTCGAAGACTTGGCCGAACATTACGGTGAAGGGAACACCTCCCGAGGACGCCGATCGCTTCAAGGACGAAAAAGGTAAATTCGAGAAATACTTCAGCACGGAGCCGGGGACCGGCAGCTGAACTTGTGACAGCAGGCCGCTTCCGATTCGGCGTAAACTGTGTTATATACTCTCCACAATCAGTGGCGCGCGCAGACGCGCCGGCAGTCGGATCACATCATCACGCTACCGTAACCGCGCAGGCACATCTCGGGCGGGAATGAAGCCGTCCGCCTTGGCGTGCGCGGCTTGGCATGACGTGACGGTAAGATTTGACCGCGTACGTTGGGACAAACGGAGTCACGAATGCAAACTGCCAACCCCTCGACTGCTTTCCGCCCGGGCGACCACATCGTCTATCCGGCGCACGGCGTGGGCCGGGTCATGGGGGTAGAGCAGCAGTCGGTGGCTGGCATCAGCCTCGACGTGTTCGTGATCTCGTTCGAACAGGACAAGATGACCCTGCGGGTGCCGACCGCGAAGGCGAAATCCTGCGGCATGCGTCCGCTGGCCTCCAGCGAAGTGGTCGACCAGGCGATGAAGACGCTGCAAGGCCGCGCCCGCATCAAGCGCACCATGTGGTCCCGCCGCGCCCAGGAATACGAAGCCAAGATCAACTCGGGCGATCTGGTGTCGATCGCCGAAGTCGTGCGCGACCTGCACCGCGCCTCGGACCAGCCGGAGCAGTCCTATTCCGAACGCCAGCTCTATGAGAGCGCGCTCGACCGCATGGCCCGCGAACTCGCGGCGGTGGAAAAGGTCAGCCGCGATGACGCGGTGCAGAAGGTGACGGCTTCGCTCGCCTCGAAGAAGCAAGCCGCGGCCGCCTGACGGCGCCAGCGAACGCACACGGAGAGCCGGACCGTAAGGTCCGGCTCTTTTGCTATGCGCGCGCCTTTTTCTTTTAGTTCCTACGGCGCCCAACAGCCGCTTCGAGCGTTCGTGATCTGCAAGGCGCCAGAGGGATGAGCTGGCGCATGCACGCTTTGTGACTCCGAACGTAGGTAGGGTATGGCGCTCACCGAGACCTCAGAACTGCGCCGTGGGGCTCAGAGCTATCTGCGCACCGCGATGCGCGCCCCGTTGCTCGACGCCATGCACGAACGCGAACTCGCCCGCCGCTGGCGCGACGAAGGCGACGAGCGGGCGCTGCATAAGCTGATCACGGCCTATCTCCGCCTCGTTGTCGCGATGGCTTCGCGCTTTCGCCATTACGGCCTGCCGATGAGCGATCTGGTGCAGGAGGGCAATGTCGGTTTGATGCAAGCCGCCGCGCGGTTCGAGCCGGAGCGTGAAGTGCGTTTCTCCACCTATGCGTCCTGGTGGATTCGTTCGGCGATGCAGGATTTCGTGCTGCGCAACTGGTCGATCGTGCGCACCGGCACGACTTCGGCGCAGAAGGCGCTCTTCTTCAATCTGCGGCGCCTCCGGGCCAAGATCGGCGATGTCGGCGACGCGGTGATGAGCGCGGAAGCCTCCTCGCGCGTGGCGCTGGCGCTGCGCGTGCCGGAGCGCGAGGTCGAGGCTATGGCCGCGCGTCTCTCCGCGCCCGACCGCTCGCTCAATGCGCCGCTGACGGAAGAGGGCGACGGCGAATGGCAGGATCTCCTCGCCGACGAAAGCGACAGCCCCGAACTGATGGTGATGCAGGCGCATGACGGCGCCGCGCGCGTCAGCCTCGTGCATCAGGCGCTGCGCGAACTCTCCGCACGCGAACGCCTGATCATCCAGGAGCGCAAGCTCGAAGACGAAGCGGTGACGCTCGAAGCGCTGGGCGAACGGCTCGGCATCTCGAAGGAGCGCGTGCGCCAGATCGAGGGCAACGCCCTGGAGAAGCTCCGCCGCGCCTTGATCGCGCGCGTGGGTGATCCGGTGGAGGCCGGCTACGTCGGCTAGCGCCGCCTACGAGGCCCCGGCTCTACTCCGCCAGCACTTCCAATTGGCTCGCATGCTCCAAACAAAGCTGCGGCTCGCCGCGATAGACCCCGAGCGGCCCGCGCGCCCGCACGTTGGAGCCGGTGAGCGAAGCAAGCGGCGGCCCCTCCCAGGCTGAGAAGTTCTCGCCGAACACGACCAGCGCAAACGGCGTCTCTGCCGGTGCGCCGTCCATCGCCAGCGACGCGCGCGTCTCGAACACGCGCGCATCAGCGATGCGGCCCTCGACGATCCGGTAGGGCGCGTCGCCGCGCAGGCAAGTCGCGTCCGCTTCCAGCGCCGTCCGCGCGGCGCTGCGCGGGCTCGCCGCGCGATAGGCGCGCTCGGCCCACAGGCCGCGCTCCGCTTCGCGCGCCAGCGCTTCGATCTCCAGCAGCTCGTCCGTGCGCGCATGATTGTCGCGGCGCGGTCGCACGTACGCCGCGCCGCGCGACACCAGCTCGTGCTGCAGCCAGAACCAGCGCCCGCCTTCGCTGCGCACGAACACGTGCGCGATGGCGGCTTCGCGCGGCGCCTCCTCGCCTTCGCGCGGGCGCCCGACCCACCGTTTCGCGCCGCCATACGCAAGCAGCACCTCGCGATGCAGCGCCAGCGCTTCCAGCTCGCCTTGCGCTTGCGCGGCGTAGTCGGCCTCGCCCTGCGGCGCGTCCACTTCCGCCAAGAACACCCGCAAGCCCGACTCGAGTTCGAGCGTGTCGCCGTTGTAAGCGCGCGCCACGCGGCTTTCTTCGCCGCGTTCGAGTTCGCCGATCTGCGGGCCGCAGGCGGCGAGAAGCGCGAGCGCGAAGAACCCCAAACCCAGGAGCAGGCGACGCGCCGGCCGCGGCGCGATTCCGGATCGCGCTTCGCGCCTCCGGAATGACGACGTTTGCCCCCAGCTGAGCATCAGTACCCGCCCGCGCTGCCGTCCTTTCGCATTTCCGTCGCCGCTTCATAGACGCCGTTCGGATTACGCATGATCGCTTGGTAGCCGCCGAACGAACCATCGGCGGGGCGGATGCGATGGCCCCGCCGCTCCAATTCAGCGCGCACCTCCGGCGGCACGCCGTTTTCCATCGCGACGAAGCCGACGCCGTCGGGTTCATCGCCGGTCGGTTCGGCGCCGCCATAGAAGCGATAGCGCGCGGCGTCGCCGGCGGCCTGCAGGTCCATGTCGTAGTCGACCAAGTTGACGATGATCTGCACGTGCCCTTGCGGCTGCATATCGCCGCCCATCACCCCGAACGCGAGCCAAGGCTGGCCGTTGCGCAGCGCGAAGGCGGGGATGATGGTCTGAAACGGGCGGCGGTTCGGCATGTACTGGTTGGGATGGCCGCGTTCGAGCGAGAATAATTCGCCGCGGTCCTGCAGCATGAAGCCGAGACCGTCGGGCACGAGGCCCGAACCCATGCCGCGATAGTTCGACTGAATCAGCGACACCATCATGCCGCTCGAGTCGGCGGTGGTGAGATAGGTGGTGTCGCCATCGATTCTGAGCTCCGCGTGCGGCGGTGGCGCCATGGCGCGGTCGTTGCGGATCATGGCGCGCCGCTGCGCGGTGTAGTCATCCGTCAGCAGCCTGCGCACGTCGAAGCGGGTGAAGGCGGGATCGCCGTAGAATTGCGCCCGGTCGGCGAAGGCGAGACGCGTGGCTTCGATCTGCGTGTGCAGCGAATCCGCCGAGAGAAAGCCCATGGCGCGCAGGTCGAAGCCTTCGAGAATGCGCAGCGTCTGCAGCGCCGCGACGCCCTGGCTGTTGGGCGGAATCTCGCACACTTCGACGCCGCGATAGGGCACGCACACCGGATCAACCCATTCGCCGCGGTGCGCCGCAAGGTCTTCGTAGCGCAGCCAGCCGCCGATGCGGCGCATATAGCCGTCGATGGTCCGCGCGATCGGTCCGCGATAATACGCATCGCGACCGTCGCGCGCGAGCAGCTCAAGCGTGTTGGCGAGATCGGGATTGCGGAAGAGGCCGTGACCGTCCGGCAATTGCCGCATCGGCTCGCAATCGTCCTGGCAGAAATAGGTCCCGCGCGCGTTGTCGTATTCCTGCAGCCGGCCTTCCGCGAATTCACGCTCCAAGCGCCGCCGATTGCTCGCCCAATACATCGCGATCGTCTGCGGGATCGGCGCGCCTTCGCGGGCGTAGCGGATTGTCGGCGCCAAGAGGTCGGCCATCGGCGTGCGGCCGAAGCGTTCGTGCAGCGCGAACCAGCCGTCGACCGTGCCCGGCACGGTCACCGGAGCTGCGCCGAAGCTCGGGATGTGCTCGGCGTCGCCGCGGCGGCGCGCTTCACGCCGCATCTCCGCGAACGAAAGCCCGCACGGCGAACGCCCTGAGCCGTTGTAGCCGTAGAGCCGCTGCGTCTCCGGATCCCAGACGATGACGAAGATGTCGCCGCCGATGCCGTTGCCGGTCGGCTCCACAAGGCCGAGCATCGCATTCGCAGCGATCGCCGCGTCGATGGCGCTGCCGCCGTTGCGCAGCACGTCGATCGCCGTCTGCGTCGCCAGCGGATGGGCCGTGGCGGCCGCGCCGTGCGGGGCGATCACCGGGGAACGCGTCGCGAAGCTTTGCCCCGACACACGCTCGCCGCGGCCGAAATTCGGATCGCGCGCCGGCGCGTCCTGTGCGCTCGCGCTCGCTGTGATCGCTGTTGCGACGAGTGCGCCTAGCATTGCGCGCGCCCAAATCTTCATCGCTTCCCCTCCGAGACGAGGGCGGCACTGAACCGGATTAGCGCAAAGCAAGCAAGCGCGCGGTCAGCGCGCGGCGGCAGCGGGCGCTTCCTCTCGCAACAGCGAAAGCGCCGGCGGGACAAGGCCAATGAGGAACGCCATGCAGCCCGGCCCCCACATGATGAGCCCGCCGAGCTGCTGGTCGGCGAGCGGATCGAGACCCCAGACCGCCGTCGTCAGCACGTGCGGCGCGAACGCCGGCGCGCCGGCGAGCGTCAGCCAAGCGCCGAGCAGCGACATCTGCACGGTCGAGATTAGCCCAGCTGCGACCGCGCCCGCGGCGCCACGGCGGTCGGTGCGCAGCAAGGCGCTCCAAAGCGCGAGCGCGCTCGCGAGCAGGCTCACATGCATGATCCAGTAGACGAGCCTGTTCTCGAACGTCGCCGCGTAGGGCGCCGGCATGTGCCAGAACCAGATCAGCGCCGCGAAGACGAGCGCGGCGGCGATCGGCTCGCCCAACGGCGCGAGCCGCCGCAGCAATTGGCTCGGGAGCAGCCGTGCGGCGCCGCCCAGAACGAGCAACGGCGCCGCGAGGAGCGTCAGCACCATGTGCTGGCCGACGCGGGCCGAGAACAGCGACACCGAAAGCGCGCAGAGCGGCGAGATCAACGCCAGCGTGAGGGCGGCGAAGCCGGCGGCGAAGCACCAGCGTTGCGTCCGCCCCAGGCCGGCGCGAGGCGCGGCCGCACAGTAGCACAGCGCCGCGATCGCCAGCGCGACGAGCAAGCCTGGATCGAGCGTCCACCGCGCCCAAAGCTCCGCCGGCGCCGGCGGCGAACCGCAATAAGAGCCGCTCAGAAAGGTCACGCCGATCCCTCGCTCGAACGAAACCAACGCCGCCCGATTTGCGCCTGTTCCGGCAAGCGCGCTAATCCTTGCGCCATGGCAAAAGCCGACCTGAAACGCTGCGCCTGGTGCGGCGACGATCCGCTCTACGTCGCCTACCACGACGAAGAATGGGGCGCGCCCCAGCGCGATCCGCGCATGCTCTGGGAAATGCTGATGCTCGAAGGCTTCCAGGCCGGGCTCGCGTGGATCACCGTGCTGCGCAAGCGCGAGCACATGCGCACGGCCTTCAGGGGTTTCGAGCCGGCCAAGGTCGCGCGCTTCGGCGAGAAGGACATCGCGCGTCTGATGGCCGATCCGGGCATCATCCGCGCCCGCGCCAAAATCGAGGCGACCATCGCCGGCGCCCGCCTCTATTGCGACATGGCCGAGCGCGGCGAGGACTTCGCCGCCTATTGCTGGTCGTTCACCGGCGGCCAGCCGATCAAGGGCGACGGCAAGTCGGTTCCAGCCTCGACGCCGCTCTCGGCGCAGATCTCGAAGGACCTGAAACAGCGCGGCTTCAAGTTCGTGGGCCCTACCATCGTCTATGCCTGGATGCAGGCTGTCGGCGTCGTCAACGACCACAGCGCTCATTGCTTCCGGCGCGCGCAAGTCTAGTGTAGGCGAGTGCCGCATGGGTGACGCACTCCACACGCCGCGAGCCGATCGGTGACGAATATCCCGCCTACGCCGCCGCCGGATGAACCCGAACCGCCGGCGCCGAACGAGCCTGAACCGCACGTCGAGTCAGAACCTGCGGAAGCGGAGCCGCCGCGCGCGCCCGAGCCGGTTCACGAGCCTGAATCCCATGTCGAAACCGACACGGCGGACTTCGGCGCGTCGCCGCCGAGCGAGCCTCCGCGCGAAGCTGAACCGGTTCACGCACCGGAGCCGTATGGAGAGCCCGCGAGCGCGGACTTCGGAGCGTTGCCGCCAAGCGACTCGCCGTACGCGGCTGAACCGGTTGGCGAGCCTGAGCCGTATGTCGAAGCGGAGGCCGCCGACTTCGGAACACCGCCGCCGAGCGAGCCTCCGTACGAGCCGGCCTACGAGTCCGAGCCGCCGCCCCCGCCGCCGCCGCAGCGCGGCTTCGATCGGCGCACCATCCTGATTGCGATCGCGGCGGTCGCCCTCGTGCTGATCGTCATCGCCGTCACGCTCTACACCAACCGCCGCCCAGGCGAGCCGCTGATCCCGGTCGAAACGCCGACCACCGCCGCCGTCGAAGACGAGGAATGGCCCGGCCTCTCCGAACTTGACCGCCTGCATGTGCGCCCGGAGCGGATCGCCCGTCCCGTGCTCGGTCCGGCCATGTCGATGACGATCCTCTCCGGCTACGCCGATCTCGAGTTCACCGTCGGCGCCGACGGCAGAGCCTCCGACATCCGCGTCGTCCGGGAAAGCGCGGAGGACATCGGCTATGGCGCCGAAGCGGTGCGCCTCGTGCGCGGCGCGCTCTGGCCCACCGATTGGCGCGGCCGCACCGCGCCCTATCCCGCGCGCTATCGCGTGATCTTTCCGCCGGGCCGCGCCGGCCGCGAGATCGCGCCGCTCGCGATCGCGAGTCCCATCCTCACGCCTGAAATCCTTGCGCTCCGCCGCAACGTCGTCGTCACCTTGCACGTGCGCGTGTCGCCCGAAGGCCTCGTCGAAAGCGCGCAGGTGATCGAAAGCGACGTCGAGAACGCCGCCGTCGCCGCCGAGGCGATGCGCGTCGCGTTGAGCGCGCGCTATCCGCCTAATCCGGGCGCGGCATACGAAACCCAACTCGTCGTTCATTTCGACGTGCTCGGCGCGCTACAGGGCCAGCAGCCGCAAGGCCCGACGGTGTCGCTCTCCGAAGTGCCGTTCACGCAGCGCCCGAGCGGAAGCGACTTCGCCCGCCATTATCCGCGCCGCGCCCTGAGCGCCGGCATAGAAGGCCGCGTCACGCTCGACTGCACCGTGCGCAGCAATCTGCGGCTCAACTGCGCCGTCGCCTCCGAAGACCCGCCGGGCGCCGGCTTCGGCCAAGCCGCGCTGCGCATCGCCCGTCAATTCCGCGCCGCCCGCCAATTCCCCGACGGGCGTCCCACCGTCGGCGCACACGTCAGCATGCCAATGCTGTTCCAGGTGGAGTAAACGGTGACCCGCCAATGAAGCGCCTCGGACCCGAGATCGATCAGGCGGCGGTCTCCGCGGCAGCGCGCCGCAAATTGGCCGAACGAGTGCGGCCCTGGTACGATCGCGCGACAGCCGCCGCCGCTCCGCTGGGTCTGACGGCCCTGCTCATCGCGCTCTTCCTGAAGCGGCGCGAGATCCTGGCTCTGTTTCAATGAGTGAACCCGCGTGCGCGTGGCGACCCCGGAGAGATTCGAACTCCCGACCGTGTCCTTAGGACGGACCTGCTCTATCCAGCTGAGCTACGGGGCCTCGGGCGCAACAGCTAAGGACTTGCGCCGGCTCCCGCAACCGCTCAGTCACCGATCCGGCCGCCGCCGCCGCGTGGCCGGTCGCGTTGAGATTGCCGACCCTGGTATTATCCTTCGGCGACAGATGCGTGACAGCCGCTGAGCGCGGCTTTGAGTGTGGCGATGTCGCGCAGCTTGGCTTCGAACGGGCCCCAGTCGTCGCGCTCGGCGATGGCGGCCCAGACCCGCTCGACCTCTTCGATCACCATGCTGACCGGCTGGGGCTGCTGGTAATAGGGATGCGCCAGCAACGCCGCCGCATTGCCGCGGGTGCGCGCTTCGAACCCCGCGCGCACCGGCGCGAACGCGTCCGCCGCATAGAGCGCCGCCTGCGGGCTTTGCCGCGCGCGCTCCGCACTGGCGGCGCCGCAATGCCAATCGTGGAAGAACTGATCCCAGCCCGCTTGGCTCTCGGTCAGCCAGCTGAACATGTCGGAGAGGAACGAGATGTCCGCGCCGAGATCGCCTTCGGTCAGTTTGAGCCTGCCGAACAAGTAGCCCCGCAGGCCCCGCTGAGAGGCGGGCGCGAACCGCGCCAGCTCTGCTTCCAGCAAGGCCGGCGCACAGGCCAAGGTCAGCGCCCCGCCCAGTTGCGACAGCGCCCAAGACACCGCCTCCGGCTGGCGGCCGAAAGCATAGAGTCCCGTCTCGTCGAAATAGGCCGCCGTGAAGCTCGGATCGCTGGTCGGCAGGAAACGCCACGGACCATAGTCGAAGCTTTCGCCGGTGACGTTCAGATTGTCGGTGTTCAACACGCCGTGGACGAATCCGGCGCCCATCCAGCTCGCCGCCAGCCGCGCGCTCGCTTCGACGATCTCGCCGTACATCGCCGCCGCCCGCGCCTCGCCGGCGAGACCGAGGTGCTGTGGGTAATACGCGGCGCAGACATGCTCGATCAGCTGATGCGCGAGATCCGGCCGCTCGAAGAAGGCGAGGCGCTGGAACGTGCCGAACCGGATGTGGCTGTGCGAGAGCCGCACCAGAACGGAAGAGCGCGTCGGCGAGGGCTCGTCGCCGCGCACGAGCTGCTCTCCGGTCTCGTAGAGCGAGAACGCCTTCGAGGTGTTGACGCTGAGCGCCTCCAACATCTCGGCGGCCAGAATCTCGCGCACGCCGCCCTTGAGCGTCAGCCGCCCATCGCCGAAGCGCGAATACGGCGTCTGCCCCGAGCCCTTGGTGCCGAAGTCGAGCAGCCGGCCGGCGTCGTCGCGCAGCTGCGCATGGAGAAAACCGCGCCCGTCGCCGATCTCGGGATTGTACGAGCGGAACTGATGGCCGTGATAACGCATCGCCAGCGGCTGGCGCATATTGTCCGGCAGCGGCTCGAAGCGTGCGAAGTGCGCCGTCCACTCCTCGGCGCTCAGCTCGCCCAGTCCCAAGCGCTCGGCCCAGGCCTGATTTCGCCTCCGCAAAATGTGTTCGGGAAAACGCGCCGGCGCCACGGGATCGGCGAATTCCGGCCCGAGTTTCTCGAACAACGGATCGGGTCGATAACTGGCCGAAACAGGCATGTGATCTAACTAGTTTAGCGAGGGCGAACGGTTAGGGCGCTTGTCACGCGACGGACCGTGACGCGCTCCGGCGAATGTGGCAATGAACCCCAAGAGCGTGCTGGGGACGACGCGGAGGTACGTGAACAGATGTCGATGCGCGGAGTCTGGCTAGCCAGCGCATCCTTCGCCCTTCTCGCCCTTGTCGCATGCGGCCGCGGCGGCGACGGCGCCAAGACTGAACAGAGCTCGGCGGAGAACATCGCCGTGGCGCTTGACGTGTGCGCCAATGGCGGCGACGCACTCTGCGAGAACCAGGCGCTCGCGCGACTCGAGAGCGCCGCGCACGAGGCGCTGGTGGCCGAGTCCTCCGCCATCTCGGACGCGGGCGCCGCGTTGCTGGTGCAGAACCAGAACCGCTGGCGCGAAGCCGCGCGGGTCATCTGCGGCCTCGGCGGTCCCGACGCCGAGCCGAATGCCGAACAGCAAAGCTGCCTCGAAGACCGTTTCCGCGCCCGCGCCCAAGAAGTGCGCCAAGCGGTGCAGGAGGTTGGCGGCTACACTTTCCAGCGCATGGAGCTGGTCGACGCCGCGCCCGTGAGCGCAGCGATGGCCGCGTCGAGCGGCCTCGGCGAGGAGGCGCCGAACGCGATCGTGCGCGAGATCCGCTTCCCCCGCATCGACGGGCGCCAGACTCCGGCGATCCAGCGCTTCAACGATCTCGTCGCCCAGCAGCCGCAATTCCGGCTCGAGGAAGCGACCAACGAAACGGTCGACTATCGCATCGCCTTCGCCGGCCCCGAACTCATCTCGGTGCGCTTCGACATGGCGTCCGACACGCTCGGCGCGGCGCACGGCAACAACACGTCTAAGGCCGTCACCGTGCTGATGGAGGAGGGCCGCGCGCTCGTCGCAGGCGATGTTTTCCGCGAAGGTTCGGGCTGGGAGAACTTCCTCACGCAGCGCGCCGTGTCCGAGATCGCCCGCCAATTCCGCGAAGATGGCTTCACCCCGCCCGAACGTGACGTGCGTGAAAGCGTGACCAAGCCGCATCTGTGGCTGATCACAGAAGAAGGGCTCACGCTGCTGTTCCCGCCGTATTCGTTCGGTGCGCCTTACGTTATGGGCGGCACGGAAGTGTCGATCCCGTGGGCGGACCTGCGCGCCTATCTCAATCCCGCCGCGCCCGCGCCAATTCGCCCGAGCGCTTGATCACGGCGCCGAGAAGTAGCCGTACCACAGCACCAGCAACACGAGGCGCGGCGCGAAGGCAGAGCCGCTGACGCTGGCTAACGCGCTCGCGATCAACGCCGCCGCTGCGCCCGTCCCGACTGCGAGGCCGAGCGTGTCCAGCGCCGGGGCCCGCACGAGCGCCGGCAACGCCAACAATGTCGTCCACCCCGCGCCAGCAGCGACGAAAGCAGCGCGCCGCGCCATCGGCGCGAACGGCGCCGTCTTCGTCAGCCTAAGCAGGCCGCGCGCTTCGCTGCGTCCGGCGTGTGCGCTGAGCGCGAAGGCAAGCAGCAGCAATGCTGCGGGGCTAGCCATGTGACGGAAATCCACCAGCGCGCTGGCGACCGCGATGCTCGCGGCAAGTAGCCAGAACGCGCGCCCTGAGCCGATCAGCTTGAACTCGGCGCCGACGAGGTTGAGCCAAGCCAAGCTGGCGCGGCGGGCGGGCGGCGCATCGGCGATCGCTCGCGGCGGCGGGCCTGCGGCGAGCCACGTCGTCAAGCGTCCCGGCTTGCCGCGGCGCCGGCGCGTGAGGTGAGGGCGATAGATCAATCCCGCCAGCGCCGCGATGGCGACCGCGATTGCCGCCCACGCCCAACGCGACGCGATGTAGCCCGGCGATAACAGTCCCGCCATCACATCGAGTTGCACATGGCCCGGCTCAACGTCCGCGCCGCCGATGGCGAAGTCGCCAGGCTCTCCCGGCGCGCCATACTGCAGCGGTGTCACGAAGCCCGCGAAGTCCACCATATTGGTCGCGAAGCTGGGCGACTGTCCTTGAGTCGCGGCCGGCACGGCGATACTGGCGATCCACAGTACGAAATAGAGAAAGTCGCCGAAGCCGCTGCGCAATAGCGGCCGCGCGTCGAATAGGACGCGCAATGCCGCCAGCCCCATCAGGGCTGGGGCAGCGACCAGCCAAAGCGCAAAGGCGATTTCGGCCAGATTGAATGGCCGCGGCGGCACAAGCAGCCAGCCCAGAAACCATCCCGCCACCGTCAAAGCCGCCAGCATCGCCAGCAGCACCAGCACATCCGCGCCGAAGCGGCCTAACGCGATGGCGACGCGCGAAGCCGGAGTGATCTCCTCGATCTGCCAAGGTTGCCGGCGCGTCGTGTTCGAGCGCAGGTAGAGCCAAGCGATCGGCAGCATCAAGGTGGAGACGACGATGCCGAGCGAGACGCCGAGGAAGGGCGACGTCATTTCGGGGAGCTGATTGCCAATGGCGATGATGACGCCGGTCCCGTCGATCGGCAGCATGTAGCGTGCGCCGATCGGAGCGATGAGCAGCAGGAGCCAAAGACCCCAGCTGCGCCGGTAGCGCGCCAGCGACGTCGCCAGCGAAGAGCGCATGACGGTGGTCATGAGGAGTGCGCCACCATGCCGGCTTCGACGCGGAGCACGGCGATGGCGCTCGGCGCCAGCTCATCGGCCAAGTGCGTCGTCATCACTACGATCGCATCGCGCGCGCGCTCGAGAAGCAGCGCGCCGAGCTTGCGCGCGGTTTCCGCGTCAAGTTCCGCCGTCGGCTCGTCCAGCGCCAACACGCGCCGCGCCCCGAGCAGGGCCTGCGCGAAGATCAGGCGCCGGCGCATGCCGCCAGAGAAGCTTGCGATGCGGTTGTTGATGTCGGCGTGCAGTCCTATTGCGTCGGTAATTGCGCCGAACTGCTTGTCTGCGGCCCTCAGTGAAAGTCCTTTGAGCGCGGCCATGTGCATGGCGAACTCACGCGCCGTCAGATCTTCCGGCAAATCGACCGCCTGCGGCGCATAGCCGAGCGTAGTGCGAAGCTTGCCGCGCGCAGCCGGCAGGCGCGCCCCGTTCCAGAGAATGTCGCCGCGAGTGGGTTTCTCCACCGTCGCGATCATGCGCAACAAAGTCGATTTGCCGGCGCCGCTCGGCCCAGTAAGCAGCGTGAGCCCCGGCGTAAACGTGTGCGAGACCTCAGCTAGCACGCTCTTGCGGCCATAGTTCTTGCTAATCCCTCGCAGCTCGAGAGACACGTCGCCGCCTGACTTCACCACGCCCGCCTCCAATTCCTGGTAAGGGATGCCCGCGGCCCCCGCATCGGATGCGCACGCGGAGACCATGTCGCGCTTCCCTTATTGGGTCGATGGGCTAACCAGGGCGACATGACGCCACGTTCCGCTTCGCTCGCCGCGCTCGTTGGCGTCGTGCTGATCGGCATGACGGGCTTTGGCGTGTTCCTGCCGATCTTTCCGTTCCTTGCGCTCGAACTCGATGCGACGGCGACGACCACCACCATCGCCATGGGCGCATATTCGTTTGGCCAGCTGATCGCCTCGCCGTTCTGGGGCCGCTTGAGCGACCGCGTCGGCAGGAAGCCGATCCTGATCACCGGACTCATCGGCGGCGTGATCTCGTATCTGTGGATCGCCAACGCGAACAGCGTGTTCGAACTCGGCGCCGCGCGTCTGTTCGGCGGGCTGATGGCCGGCAATGTCGGCGCAGCGTTCGCCGCCGCGGCCGATCTCGCCGACGCCAAGACACGCGCCCGCAACATGGGCCTGCTCGGCGCGGCTGTGGGTTTCGGCTTTATCGCCGGACCTGCGCTTGGGGCGCTGCTGATCGGCGAAACCGCAGACCGCGGGGGATTCGCACTGGTCTGCTACGCCTCGGCCGCGCTCGCGGCGCTGGCGACTCTGGCGGCGCTTCTGCTTTTCCGCGAAACGCTCGCGCCGGAATCGCGCACACAGAAGGGCGGCGAGCGCCCGCGCCGCATCGGCATGCTGATGACGCGGCCGGCGCTCACGCGATTCATCGCGGTGATGTTCCTCGTCATCGCTGCGCAGGCGTTGATGGAAACGACGTTCGGACTCTGGGCCGGCGTCGAGTTGCGATGGGGCCCGCGCGAAGTTGGCTGGACGCTGGCTGCGCTCGGCGCCGGCGCGGTCGTTCTGCAGGGCGGCGGCGCGGGCGCGGCGGCGCGCGCGTTCGGCGAGCGCCTCACCTTATTGATCGGACTTGCGTTGTTCGCCGCGGGTTTCGGCGGCCTCGCCGTCAGCCACGAAGTCGCGACAATGGCGGCTTCGCTGACGGCGCTCACCATCGGCATCGGCCTCGCGACGCCCGCGCTCAATTCGCTGATCGCCGCTCAAGCGGCGGAGAAGGAACGCGGCGCCGTGATGGGCCTCTCGCAATCGGCGTCCGCGCTCGGCCGCGTTGCCGGCCCGCTCGGCGCGGGCGCCTTGTTCGATACGCTCGGTTCAGGCGCACCCTTCGCGGCTGCGGCGTTGCTGATCCTCGCGGCGCTGTTTGTAGCCTTGGGTGAGCCCGCGCGCGAAGCAACTCCGCTGCCCTAAGCGATCATTCCTCGTACTTGCGCCAAACGCCGTCACGATCGCGCACTTCAATCCCACCCTCGCCCTCCCGCACGCTCGGGCTCGCTAGAGGCGCCTTGCCGTGGCCGCCGGGGATGTCGAGCACGTAAGTGGGCTGGGCGATGCCGGAGGCGCGTTGGTGCAGCTCTCGCGCCAGCTCTTGGCCGCGCCCGATCGAGCAGCGGAAGTGCGAGGTGCCGGGCGCTTTGTCGAGGTGGTGCAGGTAATACGGCTTCACCCGCGCCTCGACCAGGCCGCGCATCAACGCCTCGAGCGCTTCGACGCTGTCGTTCACGCCCTTCAGCAGCACCGTCTGCGACAGCATCGGCACGCCGGAATCGACGATCCGCGCAATCGCCGCGCGCGCGTGGTCTGTGAGTTCGCGCACATGATTGGAATGCAGCACCACATACGTCGTTGAGCCGGCGCCTCGCAGCGCGTCGACCAAGTCCGGCGTCACCCGAAGCGGGTCGACCACCGGCACGCGGGTATGCCAGCGGATGATCTTGACGTGATCGATCGCCGCCAGGCGCTCGGTGATGTCGCGCACGCGACGCGCCGAAAGCAGGAAAGGATCACCGCCGGTGAGGATCACTTCCCAGATGCCCGGCTGCGCCTCGATGTAGCCGAGCGCGGCATCAAGCTCCCCGCCCGTCAACGTGCCGTCGCCGTCCGGCCCCACCATCTCGCGCCGGAAGCAGAAGCGGCAGTAGACCGGGCACACGTGCACCAGCTTCAGCAGGCACCGGTCCGGATAGCGGTGCACGACGCCTTTCACTGGCGTATGCGCGTCATCGCCGATCGGATCGCTCAGTTCGTCCGGAGCGATCTCGAGCTCGCGCGCGTCCGGACGAAACTGCGCCGCGATTGGATCGCACGCATCGGCAGGATCGATCAGCGCCTCCATCGCCGGCGTGATCGCGACGGCGTAGCGCGCCGCGACCTCGGCCAGCGGATCGTCATCTGTTGCGATTTTCGGCGCTTGCACCGCGCTAAACTCCAAAAGCGTTCGCATACCGCACGCGGCCGCCAGCTTTCAGCACGTCGGGCCGAAGCTCTAGCGCCATGAAGTGCGGACCCGAGAACGGAGCTTCCAACGATTCGGCCGCCGCCGCCGAGAAGCCGAACTGTGGATAATAGTCCGCGTGCCCCAGCACAATGATGGCGGCGCACCCGAGCGCAGCGCAGCGCGCATTGCCGGCGCCGATAAGAGCCTTGCCGATCCCGCCTCTTTGAAACGCCGGAAGGACGGAGACCGGGGCGAGCGCGGCTGCGTTCAAGTTTCCGGAAGGGCGTTCGATCGTGAGCCGCGAATAGAGAACGTGCCCCTGCAGCGCGATTTCGCTCGCCGCGACCAGCTCCACCACCACATGGCCTTCGGCGCGCAGCTGGTCTACGAGGTTCGCCTCGTCCTCCTGCCCGAAGGCTTGGCGGACGATCTGTCGGATGGCGGGATAGTCGTTTGGTGTAGCGTCGCGGACCATCAATAAATCTGCTCTTCGACACCGTCAGCTCGAAGCAAATAGACCTTCTTCAGGTTTGCGTGGAAGGCGTACTCGTCTTCGAGCCAGTTAAGAATATCCTTCGTTGGCTCAGAACTATCGAGCACAATCTCGCGGACAATCGTCTCGCCGCGCACGCTGAGATGGAGGCGGTATCGAGTCTCTGTCATTGCGGCGTCCACAGCACGTCGTTGATGTGCCGCGCGCCCGTCGCCAGCATCACGACGCGGTCGAAGCCCATGGCGACGCCGCTTGCCGGCGGCATGTGCGCCAGCGCGGCGAGGAAATCTTCGTCGATCGGCCAGCGTTGCCCGTAGCGTTTCTCCTTTTCATCCATCGCTTCGATCAGCCGCCGCCGCTGCTCGACCGGATCGGTCAGTTCGCCAAAGCCGTTCGCCAGTTCGACGCCGCAGGAGTACAGCTCAAACCGTTCCGCCACGCTCGGGTCGCGCGGCGAGCGTCGCGCCAGCGCCGCTTCGCTGATCGGGTATTCCGTTAGCAAAGTGAGCGCGCCGTCGCCGAGCTGCGGCTCGACGTGCTGCACCAGCGCCGCCGAGAACGCGTCGCTGTCGGCCGGCATCGGCACGGGGCTGAGCTGTGCGAATGCATCGCGCACGCTGATGCGTTCCGCCGCCGTGAACGGATCGCAGCTGCGCTTACGCCAAGTCAGCGCCGACGCGTTCGCCGCGCGGGCGGCGACGCGCACGACCTCAATGCAATCGTCCATGATCTCTTCGTACGGCGCGCCGGCGCGATACCATTCGATCATGGTGAACTCCGGCGCATGCAGCGGCCCGGCCTCGCCCTTCCGCCAGCATTTGCCGAGATAGAAAATGCGGCGCTCGCCTGCCGCGAGCAGCCGCTTCATCGCGAACTCGGGGCTGGTGTGCAGATAACCGCCGTCGGCCGCGACCGCCTCGATATGCGTTTCCGCGCCGGGCGAGGGGACGACGAGGTTCGGCTCCACTTCGGTGAAGCCGTTGCGCTCGAACCATCCACGTACCGTCCGCAGAATTGCGGTTCGTGCGGCCAGAAAGAGCCGGCGGTCGGCATGGCGCGACCTTTCCCAATACGCGCTCATCCCCCGTCCCCTTGCGGGGCGGGGGCAGGGGGTGGGGGGCGTTCAAACGCGAAGGCGCCGGAGCGTTGGCCGCGCCCCCCCTCCGCCCGCTGCGCGGGCGCCTCCCCCGCAAGGGGGGAGGCTTCAGCGCCCCGCTTTCCCCGCGCGTCAAACCCGGCTAGAGAAACCCGCAATTCCGGTCCTTTCGATCGATTTCAGGCCCGCCGGCCGATGAACGAGGCCGGCGGCGGCAAGTGAGGTTTACGTGGTCAAAGTCATCGCCAGCGACGTCCGCAAAGGCAACGTGCTCGAGCACGAGGACGGCAAGCTCTATGTCGTCATGAGCCACGAAACCTTCCGTCCGGGCAAGGGCACGCCGACGACCACGATCGTCATGCGTCGCATCGTCGACGGCGTGAAGACGACCGAGACCTACAAGACCACCGACGCGCTCGAAAAGGCGTTCGTCGAGCAGATCAAGCACACCTATCTTTATGACGACGGCGACGCCGGTCTCGTTTTCATGAATCCGAACACCTACGAGCAGGTGCATCTCTCGCGCGACATGGTTGGCGATTCCATCGCCTACCTGCAGCCGGAAATGGTCGTCGATCTCACCATGTTCGAAGGCCAGGCGCTGTCGATCGAGCTGCCGCCGCGCATCGTGGCGAAGATCGAGAGCACGGAACCTGTGGTGAAGGGGCAAACCGCTTCGTCCTCGTACAAGCCGGCCATGCTCGATATCGGCGTCAAAACCATGGTGCCGCCGCATATCGAAGCCGGCACGCGCGTTGTCATCTCGACCGAGGACGGTTCGTACGTCGAGCGGGCGAAGGATTGATGCTCACCCGCCGCCTGACGCTCGCCGGCGGCCTCGCGCTCGCAGCCTGCGGCACGCGCGGCGATATCGATCAGGCGCAGCGCACCGAGAACTATCTCGCCGTGCTGGAGCGCCGGCTTGGGCCTGGCGCGCGACTTGGCGTCGCCGCGCTCGACACGGCGAACGGCAACCGCATCGGCTATCGCGCCGAAGAGCGCTTCGCCATGGCCTCGACCTTCAAGTGGCTGCTCGCGGCCGCTGCGCTCGAACGGCTCGATCACAGTGAGCGCATCGCTTACGCGCAGAGCGATCTTGTGGCCTATTCGCCGGTCACCGAAACGCGGATGGCCGAAGGCATGACGGTGTCGGAGATTGCTGAAGCCGCGGTCACGGTCAGCGACAACACCGCGGCGAATCTGCTGCTGCGTCAACTCGATGGGCCGGACGGCTTTACCGTGTGGCTGCGCCAGAACGTCGATGCGGTAACGCGGCTCGACCGTTGGGAGCCCGGGCTCAACGAGAACGCGCCGAACGACGAACGCGATACGACGACGCCGCTGGCGCAGGCGAACGCGCTGAACCGTTTGTTGGTCGGCGACTCTTTGCGCCGCGCCAATCGCGAAACGCTGCGCAGCTGGATGATCGCCTCGACCACCGGCCGTGAACGCATTCGCGCCGGGCTGCCGGACGACTGGCGCGTCGGCGACAAGACCGGGACCGGCATGAACGGCGCCCACAACGACGTCGCCATTGCCTGGGCGCCGAAGGGCGATGCGGTCCTGATCGCCGTCTATCAGGACGGCGGAAACGCCGACGCCGAGACGCGCAACGGCGTTCATCGCGAAGTCGGCGCTTTGATCGCCGATTGGGTCTGACATGGCCTGGTTTCGCGTGTTCGCCTGCGGCGAAAATTTTCCTGTCGACATTGAAGGCGAAGTGATCCTCTGCGGTTTCTACACCACGCGCTATGTCGAGGCGGCGAGCGCGTCCGAAGCGGAAACCATCGCCTCTGAGCTGCTGTTCGACGATCCCGATCTTGAGACGCCGCGCGGCTATGAAGACCTCGAAGAGCAGGCCAGCATCCGTTTCGAGGAAGTCGAGCAGGTGGCCGAGCCGATCGACATCGACGAGAATTTCTCCTTCTTCCCGATGGAGGAGGACGAGGAGGACTAGAGATGGCCAAAGCGAAGTCCGCCACCATCTATCACAACCCGAAATGCTCCACGTCGCGCCAAGTGCTGGAGATGATCGAGGCGAAGGGCGCGAAGCCGGAGATCGTCGAGTATCTCAAGACCGGCTGGACCAAGCCGCAGCTGAAGGCGCTGTTCGCCGCCGCCGGCGTGACGCCGCGCCAGGCGCTGCGCACGAAAGCCGCCGAAGCCGAGACGCTGGGCCTGCTCGATCCCAAAGTCAGCGACGCCAAGCTGCTCGACGCGATGGTGCAGCATCCGGTGCTGGTCGAGCGCCCCTTCGTCACGACCGACAAAGGCACGCGCCTCTGCAGGCCGAAAGAGACCGTGCAAGAGCTGCTCTAGGCGCAGCTCCGGCGATGCCTTAAACAGCCCGAGTCGGTTGCTCATCCGAGCACCATGAGGGAACGCGGTGAAAATCCGCGGCTGCGCCCGCAGCTGTAAGCGGCGAGCTCGAGGCCATAGCCACTGCGCGTCAAGCGCGGGAAGGGGCCGAAAAGCAAGGACCCGCGAAGCCAGAAGACCTGCCGACACAGAGCCTTGGCCCGGGATGCGGCCGTGGAGGTCGATGTGCGTTGGTTCATCTGCGCTTTGGCGCTCGTCATTGCTTCGGCCGCTCACGCCGAACCGCGCCGGATCGTGTCGCTCGATTATTGCGCCGACCAGTTCGTGCTCGCGCTCGCCGACCGGGCGCAGATCGCGGCGCTGTCGCGCGGTTCGCGGCGCGACGATTCCTACTATCGCGAGCGCGCTGCTGGCATCCGCCAGACGCGCGGCACGCTCGAAGAAACGCTGGCGCTGCAGCCCGATCTTGTCGTGCGCAACTGGGGCGGGCCTTGGGATGCGGAGCAGGTTTATGCGCGCTTCGGCGTGCCGGTGCTGCAAGTGGGCGATGCGCCGGATTTCGCAACCGCACGCGCCGATCTGATCGACGCTGCGCAGGCGATCGGCCAACCCGCGCGCGGGCGAGCGATCGCGCACGATCTTGATCTGCGGCTTGCGCGGCTCGCGGCGAACGCGCCTGAGAACGCGCCGCCGGTAATGTATCTCTCCGCCGCCGGCGCGGTGGCAGGCTCGGGCACGATGATGGACGCGGCGATCCGCGCCGCCGGCGGACGCAACGTGCGCACCGAGGCGAGCTGGGTCGTGCTGCCGCTCGAGCGCATGATCGAGACGCCGCCGGCGTTGATCGCGCTCGGTTTCTTCGATCACGGCCGCAACCGGGTGAATCCGTGGTTGCCTGCGCGTCATCCGGCCCTCCGCCGTGCGCTCGCCGATGCGCGCACCGTCTCTCTGCCGCTCGCCGCGATCAGTTGCGAGGCTTGGTTTGCGATCGACGCCGCCGAACGCATCAACGCCGCCCTCCGTGCATCATGAGCTTGCGCATCTCTCTCGCACTTGCCGCGCTCGGCATCGCGGCGCTCACCGCGGCTGTGTGGCTAGGTCCGACGCCGCTTGCCGACCCGTTCGCGAACGACGAGGCGACGCGCACGATCGTCTGGGACATCCGTTTTCCGCGGGCGCTGACGGCGTGGATCGTCGGCGCCGCGCTCGGCCTTTCCGGCGCTGCGCTGCAAGGGCTGCTGCGCAATCCGCTCGCCGATTCCGGCGTGCTCGGGCTTTCCGGCTTCGCCGCGTTGGGCGCGGTGGTCGCGTTTGCGTTCGGCGTTGCGCTGCTCGCCTCGCTCGCCGCGCTGGCCTTCGCTCTGATTGCAGCTTTCGCGGTGACGACGCTCGGCTGGTCGGCGCGCGGGCCAGCGAGCTTGGCGCTGATCGGCGTCGGGATTTCCAGCCTCGCCGGCGGCTTGATCGCGCTCGCGCTCAATCTCGCGCCCAATCCCGGCGCGCTGGCCGATCTCGTCAATTGGACGCTCGGCTCGGTGGAAGCCCGCTCGCTGAACGATGCGCTGCTCGCGGGCGCATTTCTGCTCGCCGGCGGCGCGCTCATCTTCTTCGCCGCGCGCGGCTTGCAGGCGCTGACGCTCGGCGAAGAAGCGGCCGCGGCGATCGGCGCCGATCTGCCGCGCACGCGGCTCTTGGTCGTGCTCGGCGCGGCAGCTTGCGCCGGCGGCGCGACGGCGGTCGCGGGCGTGATCGGCTTCGTCGGCGTCGCCGCGCCGCATCTGGTGCGCGCGTTCGCCGGGCACGATCCGGCGCGACTGCTGTTGCCGAGCGCGCTCGCCGGCGGCGCAATTCTAGTGCTTGCGGATATGGCTGTGCGGCTGTTGCCGACTGATACCGAACTCAAGCTCGGCGTCGCCGCCGCTTTGATCGGCGGCCCGGTGTTCGCACTGATCGCCGCACGATTGGCTTCGCGGGGAGGCGACGCATGAGCGCGCTGCTCGAACTCCACTCGGTCAGCGTCACGCTGCGCAATGTTGCGGCGCTGGACGGCGTTTCGCTGTGCGTTTCTCCTGGCGAGATCGTCGCGCTGCTCGGCCCTAATGGCGCGGGCAAGACCACGCTAATGCGCGCTGCAACAGGCGCGGTTCGCCACGAGGGACGCGTTGCGCTTTCCGGCGCCGATCCGCGCATGTTGAGCGCCCGTCAGCGCGCGTTGCGCGTCGCGTATCTGCCGCAGCGGCCGCAGTCGATTTGGCCGGTCAGCGTCGAAAGCCTCGTGGCGCTGGGCCGTTACGCGCACGGCGCCGCGCCCGATCGCTTGAGCCCGCGCGATCAAGCGGCTGTCGATGCGGCGATCGAAGCGTGTTCGCTCACGGCGCTGCGTACGCGCCGAATGGACGAGGTCTCCGGCGGCGAGAAGGCGCGCGCCCATCTCGCTCGCGCATTGGCGCAACAGGCGCCGCTTTTGATGTTGGACGAGCCAACGGCGGGGCTCGACCCGGCGCAGGCGCTCGGCGTCGCCGAGATCTTGCGCAAACATGCAGCGAACGGCGGCGGCGTGCTGTTGTCGACGCACGACATCGCTTTGGCCGCGTCCGCCGCCGATCGCGTGCTGCTGTTGCGGCAGGGACGCGCAATCGCCGAGGGCGCGCCGATCGAGGCGCTGACTCCGGCGGCGCTGGAGTCCGCCTATGGCCGAACCGGTGCTTTGATGCGCGTCGGTGAGAGCTATGTCGCGGCGTTCCACTAGAGGCGGAGCTCGCCGCTCTGAATTTGCGCGTAGAGCTCGCGCGTGATCGGGATGTATTGCTGCTCATCCGGGTGATCGAAATAGAGCGGCTGTTCGAGCTTGGCCGGATCGAAACCGTCGCGCACCAGATCGATCTTGCGATACTTGAACGTGCCGGTCGTCTCGATCGCCGGCTGCAGGCGAATGAAGAGCGGTCGCGCGTAAGCCGGCAGCTCGCGCACCAGATGATCGCGCAAGCCGTCGAGCGCGAAGCCTTCGCCCGGCGTGATCGCAACCATGCCGGCGCGGCCGTCGAGCCTGGCGATCTTGACTCCATAGACATTGGCTTCGTCGACGCCCGGATAGCGGGCGACGACTTCCGCCACTTCGGTGGTCGAGACATTCTCGCCTTTCCAGCGGAAGGTGTCGCCGATGCGGTCGACGAAATAGAAGTAGCCCGCCTTGTCCTGGCGCATCAGGTCGCCGGTGCGAAACCAGGCGTCGCCCGGCTCGATGACATCGCGCAGGATCTTGCGTTCGGATGCGGCCCTGTCGGCGTAACCCGTATAATTGTGCCGCGCATCATCCTTGATCAGGCCGACCGCCTCGCCGGCTTCGTCGGGTTCGCAGAGGATGCACAGGCCGTTCTCGCCGCGCACTGGCGTTTCGGTTTCGACGTCGAACCGCACCAGCCGCACTGCGAAATTGCGCTGCAGATAAGGCGGCACGCGCCCGATCGCGCCGGGCTGGCCGTCGAAGTTGAACATCGAGACGTTGCCCTCGGTGGAGCCGTAGAATTCGAGGATGTGTGGAACGGCGAAGCGCGGCTGGAATTCGGACCAAACCTCCGGCCGCAAACCGTTGCCAAAGGCGAGGCGAAGCGCGTGCGCGCGCTCTTTCGGATGCGGAGGCTGATTGACGAGATAGCGGCAGAGCTCGCCGATATAGACGAACATGGTGCAGCCGTGCTCGGCGATGTCGTCCCAGAAATGACTGGCGGAGAATTTCCGGCGCAGCACGACCGTGCCGCCTCTGAACAAGGCCGCGCCGACGCCACACAATCCGCCGGTCGCATGATAGAGCGGCAGCACGCAATAGAGCCGGTCTTCCGCCGTCGCCCTGGTCGAGCCGGCGAAACTGCGCATGTAGAGCTGCGCGCGCATGTGCGTGATCTTCGCCGCTTTCGGCAAGCCGGTGGTGCCCGAGGTGTAGATGTAGAGCGCGACGTCGCGCGATTTCAGCCCGGCCCGGCGCGAGGGCGGCGGCCGTTCCGGCGCCGCTTTTGGTGTTTTGAGATCGATCGCCTTGTGGGCGCTCTGGCCCGCTTCGCCGTCGATCAGCCAATAGGTGAGCGGCCGCGGCAAGCCGGCGCGAATTGTTTCGGCCGCCGGCGCCGTCTCGGAATCGGTGATGACGTGATCGGCGTTCGAGATCGAGAGGCAGTGCGCGAGCGCTGTTCCGGTCAGGTTGTTGTTGATCAGCGCAGCCGCGACGCCGATTTTCGCGAGCCCCATCCAGGCGGGCACGTATTCGGCGCGATTGGGCAGAAACAGCGCGACCGTATCGCCCGCCTTCAGGCCGAGCGCATCGCCCCAGGCGGCGAAGCGATTCGCGAGCGCATCGAGCTGGCGATAGGTGTAGCGTTCGCCCTCGAAGACAAGCGCGGTGTGGTCGGCGAATTTGTCGACGGCTTGCTCGAAATCGTCGCAGATGAGAACGTCCGAATCCGGATCGATCTTGCGGACGCTCCAGAGCGTGCGCGCGAGGCCATCCAGAAAACGCACTTCCCGCGCGAGCCGCGCAAACAGGTTCATCTGCCCCTCCGCGGCGAATCTAGCCGCGTTCCGCGCAATCCGAAATCGGCTGCAGCGTCACATCCTCTCCGCGATCGAATGCTCATGCGGCGAGAACGTCGCGCACGGCTTGCAAGAGCGCGTGTTCGTCGAACGGCTTGCGCAGCAAAGTCGGCCGCGAGGGCGAGGCTTCGATCGCATCTGCATCGGCGTAACCCGAAACGATCAGCACGCGCAGCCCCTCGACCTGCGCGCGGGCGCGTTCGCCGAGTTCGAGCCCGGTCATGCCCGGCATCGAATAGTCCGTCACCAGCAAAATCGGACGTTCCGACTCGAGCGCCTTCAGCGCATCGCCGGCATGGGCCGCTTCGGTGACCTTGAAGCCCGCATCGCGCAGCGCGTCGGCCATGAAGGACCGCACGCCGGGTTCGTCGTCGACAACGAGAATGCTGCGGCTCGCGCCGTCCGAGAGAGCGGAGTCCGGCTCTTCGTCGTCCTCGCGCTCGATGCGGCGCGGCGGCTCGGCCTGCGGCAGGATCATGCGCACGGTCGTCCCGCGGCCGACGACGCTGTCGATCTCCACCGAGCCGCCGGATTGCTGGGCGGCGCCAAATACTTGGCTGAGGCCCAGGCCCGTGCCCTTGCCGGCTGGCTTGGTGGTGAAGAACGGTTCGAGCGCGCGGTCGATCACGTCCTTCGGCATGCCCATGCCGGTGTCGCTGACGCTGAGCTCGATGCAGCCTTCGCGCGCCGACTTGCGGCTGGCAATCTCGATGCGGCCGCCGTTCGGCATGGCGTCGCGGGCGTTGATGACGAGATTGAGAATCGCGAGTTCGAGCTGGTTGGCGTCGCTTCGGACCCAGCGCCATTCCGGATCGAGGTGGATTTCGAGAGTCTGACCGGCTTCGATCGAGCGGCGCAGCAATTCTTCCATGCCCGGTGCGAGTTCGAGCAAGTCGACGGGCGCGAGCTCCATCTGTTTGCCGCGGGAAAACGCCAGCAATTGCTTGGTCAGCTTGTCCCCGCGTTTGGCGGATTCGAGCATGTGCTCGGCGATTTGGCGCTGCTTCGGATCGTCGATGCGCTTCAACAGCATGTTGAGGCCGCCAATGATCACGGTGAGCAGATTGTTGAAGTCGTGGGCGACGCCGCCGGTGAGCTGGCCGATGGCTTCGAGCTTTTGCGTCTGCGCCAAGCGCTCCTCCGCGGCGCGGCGCTGGGCGAGATCTCGCAGCGCCCAGGCGATCAGCAGTGCGGCGATCGAGAGCGCGAGCACGCCGCCGACGATCGAGGCGACAAGCGAATAGGTGCGCGGCCGATCGATCAGCGAGGAGGGAATGGCGATGTGGGCGGACCATCGGGTGAGCGGGGAAGTGTAGTAGGCGGTGTGATTGTCGAGACCTTCGTAGGTGCGGCCCTGATAGATGCCCCAAGCTTCGTCGCTGGCGACCGCATCGCGGAGAAATTGCGTGCCCGGCGCGCCGACGCGCTCGGCCTGATCGCGGCTGCGGACGATGAAATTGCCGCGCCGATCGACGAGGCCGCTGATCGCGCCGGCCGGCGTGTTGCGGCGCAGCGGCGCGAGAAACACGCGCGGTTCGAGCGCGACGGTGACGAGATAGCGGCCCGCGCTGCCGAACGGGTAGTGCAGATAGACGCACGGGCAGCCGTCGCCTTCGCGCACCACTTCGCCGGCGAGATGGCGCGGATCGCGGCGGGCGATGGCGGGCGCGATCGGGCGGCGCGACGAGGAATAGGGACGGGCGAGGCTGAAGACTTCGCGGCCGGCCTCCAGGTCCGAGACGATGACGTTGCGCCAATGCCGGTTGAGCGCGGCGATTTCGCGCGTGCGGGCGAAGGCCGCCGGCCAGTTGCGGCGCTCAAAATCGTCGGCGGTGGCGAGCACGCGCATCACGGCGAGATCGGAGCGGACCTGGGCGTCGACCAGATTGACGATCTGAGTCGCTTCGTTGAGCGTCCGCTGCTCGATCCGTTCGCGCTCGCCTTCGAGCGCCAGGACGAGCTGCAGCACGACCAGAACGACGATGGGCAGGGCCAAAGCCGCGCCCAGGAGCACGTAGGATCTCTGTGATTGGCTTGCCGGCAAACGTCCCTCGCGCGGCGAACTTAAGGGACAGCACGGGCGCCCGGCAACGTGGGAACTTTAGGCGTAGGCCCCGCCGGCGAATAGCGCGAGCGCGGGCAGCACGGCCACCAACCACGTGATCAAGCAGGCTTGCGGCTTCGACATGTTTCGTCCTCCGATGCTCTTCAGCGTGCGCCTTTGGTTTTGCCGCGGTGTTGCGCGTTCGTTTCGAGCTTAGGGCGATTTGAAGGCAGACTTGCGCGTGCGCGCGCGCCGGCGTTCGCCGCCGCTGTGCGGCGACGCCCGTGCAGTTGCGTTTGAAGCCGGTGCGGACAGCCTCAGCTGGAATCGGGCGCCAGCGGGGCCCAGCAGGCGGCGGCGCGGCTGGTGACGGCGTCGACGTCTTCGCGCGGGATCACGTGATGGGTGTCGGGCGTGTGCGCGAGGATGGCGGCGGCGCGCTGCGGCTGGCGCGCGAGGCGGCGCGCGAGTCGGCGCGCGTAGGGCGCGGGATCGTTGTAGGCGCGCAGCAGCGCTTCGCAGCGGAGCGCGAGCGGAAAGGCGTCGGGGAAGGCGCCGGCGGGCGATGAGGCCCCCGGCGCGTGCGTGCGGGGCGTCGCATGGCCGGCGGCGCGGCGGCCGCGATCGATGACGTGGAACGAGACGCGCCACGTTTCCGGCGCTTCGAGATGGAAGGCGTGCAGCTTGCGGACGCGGGCGCGCTTGACGCGTGCGCGCACGGGCGTCGGCGCGAGCTGCAAGGCCGCGGCTTCGATCAGCAGCAGACGACGCAGCAGCATTTCGCCGGCGCGGACCCAGCGGGCGATGGTCTCATACTCCTTGCGCCGGAAGCAGATGCGCTGGGCGATCTGGGCGGGGTCGCCGAACAAAGCGTGCAGCGCGATCAGGAAGGCGCGGGCGATGCGCCAGAGATCCAGCGGGGCTTTGCGTTCGGGTTCGGTGTCGGTCATGGGCGCAAGTATACGCCCGTTTCAAAGGGGGCGGATAAGAGCGGAGATATCCGGGGGATTGGCGCGCGCCGCTTGCGCGGCTCGCACCGCGTTTAGTGGGCGGAATCGCCGTCCGGGAAGGCGCCGGCGTGCTCCATGAAGCAACGGCCAGGGGGATTGAGCGCGGCCAAGAACGCGGATGCGTTCGCCTCGGCGAGGTCTTTGCTGACGAACCAATCGGGGCCGGCGTGGACGCCGGGAAAGATCGTGCCGAGGCGCCAGAGATCGAGCACGCGATAGACGCGGTAATAGTTGCGCCAGCGTTTCGCCGGCGGCGCTTGCGGGCGCGGCTTGGTTTCGAGCGCGAGCATGGGCGCAAGCGTGGGCGATGCGGAGGCGGAGTTCAAGCGCACCCCCAATCGATCGGAGGCTCAGTGGCGCGTTTCGGAGTCGCGCACGTCGAGGCGGTCGATTTCGAGATGGGCGATGCGCACGTGCTTGAAGCGGGCGTCGCGCACGGTGAGGCGGGCGATGGCGAGGGCGCCGACGGCGAGCGCGCCGACCGCGAAAGCGCCGAGCGCCAATGCGCCGACCGCGCCAGCGCCGAGCGCGGCGTGTCGCTGCGCCGTGACCTGCGGCGGGCGCGCATAGCGCGGCGCGGGCGTGACCGGCGCGTTGGGAATCTGCTCGGTCTCGGTGAAGGAGGGTTCGGTCGTGGCGGTCATGCGCGCTCTCCCGTGCGGGCTCGCTGGGGGAACGGCGGGTGCGGGATGCTGTTCCGGAGCGCGCGCCCTCGCGGGGGTCTCAGCGGCAGGGCGCGAGCGCGCGTGTGAGCGCTTCGTCCCACGCATAGACGTGGGTTTCGTCGCGGACTCGAACGCCGATGCGCGCTTGGGTTTGCGTCAGCGCGGCGATCAAAGCGGCTTTCTCCGGCGCTGCATCGGCGAGCTCGGCGTTGACGCTGGCGAGGCCCTCGTTGAACGAATTGGCGGCGAGGTCGATCGTTTGCGCCGCGGTGACGATGGTGAGCGTCACCGGCTGATCGGGCGCAAGCTCGTGCGCGGACATGATCTGCACCGCGCCGCTGCCGCCATTGCAGCTGACGGCGAACTGAAACTCCGATTGCGGCGCGCCGAAGCCGGCGGCGAAGACGCTTTCGTCGGCGCGGAAGAACCATTGACCGTCCGGGAGCGGCGCGGCGGCGAGCGCTGCAGCGTCCGCCGCGCTGGTCGGCGCGGCCGCGGCGCTTGGGCTTGGCGTTGGCGGCGCGGCGGGCGGCTCAGCGGCAGGCTGAGACGGCGGCGGCGCGGGGGTGCAGGCGGTGAGGGCGAGGGTGAGGGCGGCTGCGAGTGCGGCGCGCATGTGGGGCTCAGTCATGTTTCGTTGTTTTCGTCAGCGCTGACGTTCTGTTCGATATCCATCGCATCGTGAAGGACGCGGAGAATGTAGAGCCGCCGATCGTCGAAGCGAAACAGGATGAAGTGGCGCGGGTGCTTCGGCGCGGCGGCGCGCGTGCGCGCGTGACGAAGGTGAAAGAGGAAGTAGTTCGGCGGGAGGTCTTCGCGTTGCTGCACGCCTGCGCGTTTAGGGTCTTGCTGCAGCAATTTTTGCGCGCGGCGGATGATAGCGTCGTAGCGATGCCTGGCCGCTGCCCCGAAGTGTTCGCGCGACTCCGCAAGCGCGTTGCGGATGTCGGCTCGCGCTTGCGCAGCGACCTCGACGCGCCTCATTCAGCCGGCGTGCGCGCGGCGCCGTGCTTGGCTTCGAACTCGGCCTCCACCTCGGCGCTGATCTCATCCATCCATGCGTCGATGTCTTCGACGTCTTCGTAACGGCCGGCGGCGAGATCGTCCTCGGCGACCTGGATCGCCGCCTTGAGCGCTTCGACCTTGGCCGCGTGCGCCGCCTGCTCGGCCTTCAGCGCGCGCAGGCCCGCGCGCAGGACTTCGCTGGCGTTCTGAAACTGCCCGGACGCGACCTGCTCGGCGACATAGGCGTCGAGCGCGGGGGTGAGATTGATGTTGCGGGTGGCCATGAGGGGAGGATGGGGTGGTTGGCAAAAATTGGCAAGCTTGAACAAACACCGAACGTGGTAATGTAGGGATATGGAATCACCAAGTCGATTGCCCGCCGCCCTGGCGCAGCTTGACCGAGTTCTTAGCTTCTTCCCGCGCGTCGAGGGCAAGGCCTCATTCTTGTTTGCTATCAACCTTAGCTTGATCGCGACCGCGTTTGCCGCAGTGAGCTGGAAGTCATTTCAAACGCAACTCTTTGTAGGTTTGCTTCTGACTTTGGTGCTGCTTCTTTGCACGGCGAGCCTCATTTTTTTATACTTCGCTTACGCGCCCCACCTCAGTGCCGCGAAGAAGAAGTCGCTGCTGTATTTCCGAGATATTGCCAACCATGAGCCGGAAGAATTCGTGACGCAGTGGACAGAGTTGCAAGACAAGCAGCTTCTTGAGGACGCTTTGCATCAGGTTTGGCGGAACTGCGAGATTCTATCCAAGAAGTTCAGCGCCACCGAAGGCGCCTTCACACTCACTGCGTTCGCTGTGATCCCCTGGCTTGTGCTTCTCGTTACTGCCGTATTGGAGCGGCAATCATTTCAATTCGGGTCGTGAGATGGGCGTACTTCAAGACATTCAGAACGACGTGACGTCCACGGTGAGGCAGCAGTGGTCCATCGTTGATGGGCAAGTGGTACCCCAAAACGAGAATGTCGCGCTTGCAGGCGGCGCCAAGAAGATTGGGGCGGTGATGCTCTACGCTGACCTCGCAGACTCAACCAAAATTGCCATGTACGACAAGCAAATCGCGGCGAAACTGTTCAAGGCGTTTCTCGCTACGGCGGCGCGAGTTGTGCGAATGGAGGGGGGCGAAATACGAAGCTTTGATGGCGATCGTCTAATGGCGGTGTTTGTAGGCGACTACAAAAACACCAGCGCGGTGAAGGCATCGTTGAAGCTTAAGTATGCATTCGAAACGGTGGTCGTTCCAAAATTTCAATCGACCTACTTAGCTTTTCAGAACGGCACGTACCCTCTTGCGTACTCTTGCGGCATCGATGGCGGCGACGTCCTCGTTGTTCGGGGTGGGATTCGCAATAACAACGATCTGGTCTGGGTTGGCCGCGCTCCGAACGTCGCGGCGAAGCTCAGCACAATCCGTGAAAGTACTTATCGAACGTATATTACGGACAGCGTCTTTTCGATGATGCATGACGACGCGAAGTACGGGGGCAGCCCGCGACAGTTGATGTGGGAGCAACGGTCTTGGACTGGCGGGCCGGTCCCGACGATTTATCGGTCCAATTGGCGCTGGGATTTCACATAGACGGCTTGTCGCCCGCCTAAAATCTCCCTACCGCCATGCCGTGGTGCTTATCCCGCCATGCCGCACTCTTTTGAACTCTCTCCCTGCTTGGGAGGGAGAGGGTAGGGCGAGGGTGGAGAGCGAAGACTGGGAGCGCGGCGCTTCGCGACTCATGCGCGGCGGAGCCGCGCGCTCCAACTCCCAAAGATCAGCGCCGGCCCCTCACCCTGCCCTCTCCCGCACTGCGGGAGAGGGTTCTGGGGGTTCACATTCCGTGTGAGGTCAGTTCGCCGCTCGTGTCAGTGGAGCGGGCTTTGGCCGGTCTGTCGCCGCGACTGCCAGAGTTGTCGTGGGCGCGGTGCGCGACGCTTAAGTTCTTCGATCGTTTCCAGGAGGCGCTTGTTCTCCTGACGGACAAGCTCAAGGTCCTTATAAGCTTGCAGTTTGTCCTGCTTAGCCGCGGCAGTCGCGCCTGCCTCGTATCGTTCAACGACTTGCGTAAGTAGTTTCTCGAAATCTTTTCTCGGCGCCCGTGTGTGCATTGGCTCAAGCTCGAAGCCTTTCGCCAACAAATTCACCGCATTACGCCACGCCGCACATGCACCTTGTATACCCGATAACGCCATTCACCTCTCCGATTGCTGCCAACGGAGACATGGTTAACACAAAATTGAGTTGCAATGAGGGCGTCGCTTTTTGCGTAGCGTAGATTTCGTCGGCGCAGATCAAATCGCAACATCGATCTCCCCGCCGCCATCGCGAAACTTCGCACTCATCTCCTGCATTCCCGCTTCCCGCTCCGCTTTCGCCTTCGCGTAATCCCGCACGTCCTGCGTGATTTTCATCGAACAGAACTTTGGACCGCACATGCTGCAGAAGTGCGCCGTCTTGTGCGCGTCTTTTGGCAACGTTTCGTCGTGGAAGGCCCTCGCGGTGTCGGGGTCTAAGCCCAAGTTGAATTGGTCTTCCCAGCGGAATTCGAACCTCGCGCGGCTCAACGCGTCGTCGCGCAATCGCGCATACGGATGGCCCTTCGCCAAGTCGGCTGCGTGCGCAGCCAATTTGTAGGTGATGACGCCGGTTTTGACGTCGTCGCGGTCGGGGAGGCCCAAGTGCTCCTTGGGCGTGACGTAGCAGAGCATCGCGGTGCCGAACCAGCCGATCATGGCGGCGCCGATGGCTGAGGTGATGTGGTCGTAGCCGGGGGCGATGTCGGTGGTGAGGGGGCCGAGCGTGTAGAAGGGCGCCTCGCCGCAGACTTCGAGTTGTTTGTCCATATTCTCTTTGATCTTGTGCATCGGCACGTGGCCGGGGCCTTCGATCATCACTTGCACGCCGTGCGCCCACGCGATCTTGGTGAGTTCGCCGAGGGTTTCGAGTTCGGCGAATTGGGCGGCGTCGTTGGCGTCGGCGATCGAGCCGGGGCGGAGGCCATCGCCGAGCGAGAAGCTGACGTCGTAGGCGCGCATGATTTCGCAGATCTCGGCGAAGTGCGTGTAGAGGAAGCTCTCCTTGTGATGGGAGAGGCACCACTTGGCCATGATCGAGCCGCCGCGGCTGACGATGCCGGTGACGCGGTTGGCGGTGAGATGGATGAAGGGGAGGCGCACGCCGGCGTGGACGGTGAAATAGTCGACGCCTTGTTCGGCCTGTTCGATCAGCGTGTCTCTGTACACTTCCCAGCTGAGGTCTTCGGCGACGCCGCCGACTTTTTCGAGCGCCTGGTAGATCGGCACGGTGCCGATAGGGACGGGGCTGTTGCGGATGATCCAGTCGCGGATGTTGTGGATGTTGCGGCCGGTGGAGAGGTCCATCACCGTGTCGGCGCCGTGGCGGATGGCCCAGACCATTTTGTCGACTTCTTCGGCCATGGAGGAGGTGACGGCGCTGTTGCCGATATTGGCGTTGATCTTCACCAGGAAGTTGCGGCCGATGATCATCGGCTCGAGTTCGGCGTGATTGATGTTGGCCGGGATGATGGCGCGGCCGCGGGCGATTTCGGAGCGGACGAATTCGGGGGTGACGAAGTCGGGGATGGAGGCGCCGAAGGAGTCGCCGTCGCGTGCTCTAACAGCTCCCCCGTTTACGGGGGAGCTGTCACGCGCAGCGTGACTGAGGGGGCCGGTGCGCGCGACTGTCGGACTTCCCCCCTCCGCTTCGCTTCGCTCAGCACCTCCCCCGCTTGCGGGGGAGGAGTGAAGAGCTTCGCGGCGCATATTTTCGCGGATGGCGACGTATTCCATTTCCGGCGTGATGATGCCGCGGCGGGCGTAGTCGAGCTGGGTGACGCAGGCGTTGCCTTTGGCGCGGAGCACGCGGGGTTGTTGCGGGAAGGGCGGGGTGAGTTTTTCGGCGCTGACGTTGCCGTTGTCTTCCGGCTGCACGGCGCGGCCGGCGATCTCTTCGACATCGCCGCGCGCGCGCACCCAAGTCTCGCGGGTGCGGGCGAGGCCGGTGTTGATGTCGATCGCCGCGTCGGGATCGGTGTAGGGGCCGGAGGGATCGTAGATGGTGAGCGGCGGTTCGCCCGCGCTCGGATGCAGCGCCACTTCGCGGAACGGCACGCGCAGATCGGGATGCGCGCAGCCTGACGCGTACACTTTGCGCGAGCCTTGCAGCGGACCGGTGGTCACGGATGGCGCAAACGCGCCGCGGTTTTCGGGCTTATTCATAAGCTATGTCCTCCCTCCGCCGGTGCTAACCGGTTCAGGTTCGACGGGTCAGGACGCGTTACGTCCAATCTCAGCCGCTTCGGCGCGGCCCCCCGGGTTATGGATGCGTGTGATTTAGACCTCGCGCCAGCCCTTGGCAAACCAGCCGACGAAGGCGAGCCAAGCGCCGATCAGCAGCGCCATGGCGCCGGCGGCGATGACGCCCGGGCCGGCGTTGACGAACTGGAGCGCGAACTCGGCGAGCAAGTCAGGCGCCAGCATCAAGGTCACGCCGCGCACGATGGTCAGGAGGCCGAGCAGCGAGATGACGATCGCGGTGGCGGAGGTCCAGTGGTGGTGGCCGGCGAACAGCGCGCAGCCGCAGATCAGCGTGAAGATGCCGGTGACGAAAGCGAGCGGCCCGTCCTCGAGGATCGCCGGCATCAGCAGCGTGAGATCGTCGAAGCGGGCGATGACGATGGCGCCGATGATCAGCATCAGCGGCCCGATGAGCCGGGCGCAATAACGCGTGGCGGCGGCTTGGGCTTCGGTCATGGCGTCGTCTCCGTGGTGCGGGGTTCGATCCAGAGCGCTTCGCTGCGGGCGATGAGGGCGCCGTCGGCGTGATAGAGCGCGGCGGCGCCGCGGTGCTTGCGGCCGCTGGACTCGAGCGCCCAGGCGGCGACGATCAGCTCTGCGCCGGCGCGCGGGAGCGGAACGTCGATGTTGGCGGTGAGGCGCGCGAGCAAGGCAGGTTTGCCGGCGTGCGGCAGCGCCCAATAGCTCGGGCAATCGAGCGCGGCGTGGACGAATTCGGGACGGACGACGCCGTGTGCGTCGGCGAGATCGGCGCCCGGCGTCCAGGTGCAGGCGACCATGTCGCGCTGTTCGACCGGGCCGGTGAAGAGGTCGAGGCCGTCATGCCTGGGACGGCCGGGACCGCAGACGAAGCAGGTGGCGTAGCGATGGACGTGACGGCCAAGGTATCGCGTCGCGGCGGCGCGGGCTTCGTCGAGCGATGGCGCGGCGGGCGCGGCGAGATCGAAGCGCGCGACGGGCTTGGCTTCGCCGATCAGCGCATCGCCGTCTCGCAATGTGACGGCGCCGCCGTCGTCGCGGCTCAGCGTGAGCGCGTGCTCGAGCGGCGGCGGGGCGCGCAGCGTTGCTTCGCTGGGGCCGTCGATCAGATTGGCCATGAGGCCGCAGACGTAGCCGCCATTGCCGGAATTGGGCGGGCCGTTGAAGCGGGCGGCGATGGTGACGGTCTGCGTTTGCATGCGCGGCGGAGGCTAGAGGCGGGCGTTCGCGCGTCAAGCGGACTCCGGGCGCGCGCAGCGCCTTGATTTTGCCGCGCGGCGCGGGGAGAGGAGCGGCATGGGCTCGCCCGCCGATTATACGATCATCGTGCTCGTCGTGGCGCTCGGCGTCGCGGTGTGGACGCTGCTGGACCGCGTGGCTGAGCTGAAGCGCGATGTCGAGGCGCTGAAGAAGAAGCTCGGCGCGGGCGAAGAGCCGCCGCCGGCGCCGCCCGCTGCGTGATCACTCCGCCGCGCGCGGAGGTTCGACGGGGATGGGTGAATCGGGCGGCACAAGCTTGAGGTGTGGGAACGGGATGGCGATGCCGTTGGCGTCGAAGGCCAGCTTGATGCGCTTCAGATATTCGCGCTGAATCGTCCATTGCTGGCCGGGCGCGGTCTTGATCCGCGCTTTGAGGATGACGGCGGAATCGGCGAGGCGATCGACGCCGACAACTTCGATGTCATCGATCATCTTGGGGCCGAGTTCGGGCGCCTGTTGCAGCTCGGCGCCGATGTCGCGCATCAAATCGAGCGCGCGAGCGATGTCGGAATTGTAATCGATCGAGAGATCGAACACGGCGAAGCTGAAGCTCTTGGTCTTGTTGTGGATGACCATGGCCTCGCTGTAGGGAAAGATGTGGAGCGTGCCGTCGAAGTCTCTGAGCTTGATGGTGCGCAGCGACATGTCTTCGACCACGCCGCCGAACTCGGCGATGGTGACGATGTCGCCGATCGAGACGGTGTCTTCGAGGATGAGGAAGATGCCGGTGAGGAAGTCCTTCACCAAGGTCTGCGCGCCGAAGCCGATGGCGAGCCCGAGGACGCCAGCGCCGGCGATCAGCGGGCCGATGTCGACGCCGAACTGCGACAGCGTCAACATTACGGCGATGATGGCGACGAAGCTGGTGGCGACGCCTTTGAGCACCGGCGCCAGCGTGCGCAGTTGCGCGGCGCGGCGGAGATCGCTGGCGTGACGCGCGCCGCGGTGCAGCGAGCGGGTGATGACGAAGCCGAACACTTCGACCGCCGCCAGCGCGAACATGATGATGAAGCCGGCGCGCCAGAACACGCCGAGAATCGCCCCGAGCGCGCCGGTGCGGACGTCGAAGCCCCAGATGTTGAGGATCATGGCGACGGCGACGATGCCGATGACGAAGCGCGCGGCGATCATGGTCCAGCCGCCGACATGGCGGCGCGCTTCCTTGCCTTGCTCGGTCGCCTTGTCGTGCTTGGGCGAAAGCCAGCGGGCGGCGAGACGAAGGCCAAAGCGCAACAGCCAAAGCAGAGCGAGCGCGCCGAGCAGAATGCCGGCGGTCCAGGCGAGCGCGACGGCGATGTCCGGGCCGCTCATCGAGGCAAGCTTGGCGGCGAAGCGGCGCGCTTCGGCTTCGAGCGCTTCGGCGGTGATGACGGGTTCGATAATGGGTGCGAGATCTGGTGTGGCGGTCATGAAGAGGTCTATTTAGGGCGTGAGGACGGCGCTTCGAGTTCCGCGTGCGGCCTTGGGCGCGCGAACGCAAGCGCGATCCAGCCGGCGATCAGCGTCATTCCCCCGATGGGGGCAAGCATGGCGAAGCTGCGCGCCTGTGTGAGCGAGAGCGCATAGAGCGCGCTGGAGAAGATCGCGGCGCCTGCAAGGATCATCGCGCCGGCGATGAGGTTCAGCTTGCCGCTGCGCTGGGCGACCGCCAGCGCCGCCGCGGCGGCGGTGAGCTGGATGAAGGCGGCGAGCTGCATGCGGTCCGCGTCGGGCCCGGCCAACTGCAGCGCATGCGCGACGAGCACGAGCATGATGAGCGCGAATGCGCCGGAAAGCGCGGCGAAGACGTTGAGCAGGCGCATGGGCGTTCCTATCTTTGCCGCATTGTCGGCGCGGGGGCGGCCGGCGGTCCAGCACAAACAGGAGCGGCGCGATGCAGCAGAAGCGAGAACTCGGGCAAAGCGGACTTGCGATCGCGCCTTTGATGCTGGGCGGCAACGTGTTCGGCTGGACGGCGGACGAGCGCGTCTCGCACGCGGTGCTGGACGCCTTCGTGGACATGGGCGGCGACGCCATCGACACGGCAGACGTCTATTCGAATTGGGCGCCGGGCCATGCCGGCGGCGAAAGCGAACGCGTGATCGGTTCGTGGCTGAAGGCGAGCGGCAAGCGCGAGCGCGTCGTGATCGCAACCAAGGTGGGGATGTGGGACAAGAGGCTCGGCATCCGCCGCGAGAACATCCTGGCGGCATGCGATGATTCGCTGTCGCGGCTCGGGGTCGAGGCGATCGACCTTTACCAGCTGCATCGCGACGACAAGGAAACGCCGCCAGAGGAGTTCGTCGGCGCGCTGAAGGCGCTGCATCAGGGGGGCAAGGTGCGGGCGGTTGGCTTGTCCAACTTCGAGCCGGCGCGGCTCGAGGCGGCGATCGCGGAAGGCAAGCGCCAGGGTTTGCCGATCGCGACGCTGCAGCCCGAATACAATCTCATGAACCGCGCCATCGAAGCGGAGCTGATGCCGATCTGCGTGCGCGAGAAGGTGTCGCTGATCCCGTTCTACGGGCTCGCGAGCGGCTATCTCACCGGCAAGTATCGGACTGAGGCGGACAAGGCCAAGAGCCTGCGCGGCGGGCGCATGGACAAATACATGCAAGGCAAAGGCCCCACGGTGCTGGCGGCGTTGGATGAGGTGAGCGCGCGCCATGGCGCGACGCCGGCGCAAGTCGCTCTGGCCTGGATCATGGCCAAGCCCGCGGTCGCCGCGCCGATCGCGAGCGCGACCAGCGTTGAACAATTGCGTGAGCTGCTGGGCGCGCTGCGGCTGGAGCTGAGCGGCGACGACGTTGCAGCGCTAGATCGCGCTAGCGCTTAAGGCGCTGGTGCGGGAGCGGGCGCAGTCGCAGCCGGGAGCGTGTAGTCGACGACGGCGCCTGGGCCGAGCGGCAGGTCGAGATAGACCCAGGCGAAGGTGAGGCCGACGCCGACGATCAGGATCCAAAGCGAATAGGGCAGCATCGCCGCGGTAAGACTGCCAAGTCCGAAATCGACGCGCCATCGCTGGCAGAAGGTCAGCACCAGCGGGAAGTAGACCATTAGCGGCGTTATGATGTTGGTGGCGCCGTCGCCGACGCGATAAGCGGCGGTGGTCATTTCGGGGCTGACGCCCAGGAGCATCATCATCGGCACCAGCACCGGCGCGAGCAGCGCCCATTTGGCGCTGGCGGAGCCGACGAGAAGATTGATGCCAGCGGTGAAGACGACGATCAGCACGAGCAGCGCCGGCAAAGGCAGGCCGGAGCCTTCGATCGCATCGGCGCCTTGCACGGCGAAGATGAGGCCGAGGTTCGACCAGTTGAACATCGCCACGAAGTGCGCGGCGGCGAAGGCGAGCACGAGATAGTAAGCGAGGTCGCCCATCGCGCCCGCCATCATCTTCACCGCGTCGCGATGGTTCTTGACCGTTCCGGCGGCGGCGCCGAAGGCCCAGCCGGCGGCGAGGAAGAGGATGAAGAAGCCGGCCACGAGCGATTGGTAGAACGGAGTCAGGCGCGCTTGCGCGAGTTCAGCTTCTTCGTCGATCAGCGGCGTGCCCGGGCCGAGCGTGAAGAAGGCCCAGAGCCCGACCACCAGCAGCGACGCGATCAGCGCGCGGCCGAGTCCTTTCTTCTCGCCCGCGCTGAGCGGCGCATTGGCGTCGCCGACATTCTTCATCGCTTCGCCGTCCGGCGCGCTGTAACGCTTGAGGCGCGGTTCGATGATCGCGTCGGTGACGAACCAGATCACCGGCAGGAAGACGACCAGCATCGCGGCGATGAAGTACCAATTGCCGGCGATGTTGGCGTCCCAGGCGGGCACGATCTGCTCGACTGACGCTTCGGTGATGCCGAACAGCAATGCATCGAGCTGGCCGGGAAGGAGATTCGCCGAGAAGCCGCCGGAGACGCCAGCGAACGCGGCGGCGATGCCGGCGACCGGATGGCGCCCGGCAGCGGCGTAGAGCACGCCCGCGAGCGGGATCAGCACGACATAGGCGGCGTCGGCTGCAAGGTTGCCCATCATGCCGACGAAGGCGACGGCGGGCGTCAGCAGGAATTTCGGCGCATCGCGTACGCCGGCGCGCATCGCGGCTGCGAAGAAGCCGGAGCGCTCGGCGACGCCGGCGCCGAGCATGACCACGAGCACGTAGCCGAGCGGATGGAAATGCGTGAACGTCTCGGGCATGTCGACCCAGAGGCGCTGAATGTTCTCCGGCGCAAGAATGCTGACGGCGCGGATGATGACCGGAGCGCCGCTTTCATCCGTTTCGGTCGGGTGCGGCGCCGAATAGCCGAGGCCGGCGGCGATGGCCGAGCCGACGATCAGGATGGCGATGAGCCAAAAGAAGATGAATACCGGATCGGGCAGCTTGTTGCCCGCGCGTTCGATCCAGCCGAGAAAGCCCTTCGCCGCAGCCTGATCCGCCATGCCAGCCCCTGCCGCAAAACCTTACGGCGGTTGTCGAGGAAAATGGCGCGAGCGGCAAGCCTTCGGCGACAAGCGCGAGCCACGCCAGGCGGCTGGGCGGTGCGCTGCCGTCTGGAGCTGAGCGGCGACGATATGGCGGGGCGGGATCGGGCGAGCGCGTGATCAGATCGGCAGGAAGCCGTCGGCCGGCGGCGTGAGCGGCAGCCATTCGGGAATGCGCCGCTTGGCCAGCCAGTATGGCCGCCATTGCGCGCGCCAGGCGGCGGCGTCGAAGCGCGGGCTTCTGTATTGGAAGCGTTTGGCGTCGATGTCGGGACGGTCCTGCGCGTGCAGCCAGCGTCGCGCGGCGATGAACACGTCGACGGGGACCTTGGCGTTGGCGAGGCCGGAGATCTCGCGGATGGTCGGCAGCACGAGGCGGTCGGCGCTCACCGACATGGTGGCGACGCGCGCGCCATCGCGGCGGATGCTCCAGAGGCGATATTCGTTGCCGGCGAGGCTTGCGCCGTAGGTGTGCGCGCAATGCTTCATCGCCGCCGCCTCGGCGCGAACGGCTTCGGCGGTGTGGAGGCCGATGAAGTCGTAACCATCGACGGCGCCGTCTTCGAGCCAAGCGTCGGCCACGGGGGTCTCGCCCAGAAACAGCGCGAGTTCGAGGCTGTCGCTCCAGGCGTAAGCGGCGTTGAGCGCGTTCTTCCAGTTCATGTCCCATTGCCAAGCGTCGCCTTTGACGGCGCCGTGGCGCGAATGCCATGCCCACAGCGCGACAAGGCGGCGCTTGCACGGGGGCTGGTAGCCGCGGCGGCGGCGCTTCGGCTTGGCGGGGTTCTCGCGCGCGAACCAGAGCGCAATTTCTTCGTCGGCGACATCGGCGGCGAGTGCGACGCTCTCCAGCCAACGGGGCGCGTGCGACCATGCGGCCGGCGGATGGTTGGCGATGCGGCGACGGAACGCGGCGCTGTCAGGAAGCTTGGGCAGCGCACGGTCAAAGGCTTCCGGCGAGAAATTGCGCAGCCAGAGCGGAACGCCGACGTGTTCGGCGATCGTCGCGAGCGGCGCGCCGGTGGTGACGAGCAGCATCGCTTCCCGCACATCGACGCGCGGGCGCGGAAACGCGAGCGCCACGAGCAGCGCCGGGAAGCTCGAGGCGAGATCGGCAATCCAGGCGTGTTCGGCCGCGAGCGCGCGGATGCGCGGCCGCAGCTCGGCGCGAAAACGCGCGAGACGAGTCTCCAGTTGAGCCTCGCGCACGCGCGCATGATGGCGCGCGCGCGTCGGCGCGTGTGCAAGTTCGATATGCATGGCCATTCATCGCCGCGGAGCGGCGAACGCTGGGGTGAGAGGTGTGGCGAACAGGCTCAGCCGCGCGTGTGCGCGGCGCGCTTCAAGTCGCAGTGAACAAAGCCCGGAGGCGTGAACAGCATTGCATCATCGCCTCCCTGTCAGGCGTTCAGAAGGAGCGCGTGCATACGTTATGACGCACGTGCGCGCAACGCGAATTTGCGCGCCTGCGCTATTTCTGGCGCGGCTGGCGGAGAATTTCGCTGGGGTCGGCGAACGCGCCGGCGCGCTGGGCTTTGAGGGCGCGGGCGAGCGTGCGGGCGGCGTTACGCACTTCTTCCTGGATGCTCTCGTCTTCGTCGAGCGCGTCGTGGCTGCTGGCGTAGGGCGCCCAGTAGCCGATGTAACGGTCGAGTTCGGCCATCGGCCCGGCGGGGCGGAGCTGCATGTAGCAAAGCCAATCGGAGAGCGCGCGGCGAGTGTTCTCGGCGCCTTCGACGTCGCCGTGCGCGACGACCGCGAACAGGCGGCCGGCGAGATGGCGCGGATAGTCCCAGCCCTGCAGCTCGATCTCCTTGGCTTTGGCGGCGTCCTTGCCGTGCGTACGGGTGGGATCGGGATTGCCGCCGTCGGCGCAAACCAGACGGTCGATCATCAGCTTGAGCGAGGACGAGGTATGATACCAGTTCACCGGCGTCACGATCATGACGCCGTGCGCACCGACCCAGAGCGGGTAGATGTCGTTCATCCAATCGAGCGTCTGGCCCATGGCGTAGTTCGGATAGCACGAGCACGGCCAGTGGCAGAGCGCAGCGGCGGTGGAGAAGCAGGCTTTGCACGGATGAATCTTGCGTCCGTACTCGGAGGCGAGATCGCTGAGGTTCAGCGGATCGATCTCGATCTCGCCTTCGGCTTCGATCGCATGGCGGGCGATCTCGGCGAGGCGGAAGGATTTCGACATTTCGCCCGGGCAGGTGTGCTCGCTGCGCGAGGAGCTGTTGATCAAGAGGATGCGGAGCGGCTGGGATGTGTCGTCGTGGCGCTGCTGCGCGGCGATGACGGCCTCGCGCGCATTCAGCCAGTCGACCGCGAGATCGTAATCGGACTCTTCGAAGCCGGGGCCCGCCTTTCGCGTGCGCGGGCTCTTGCGATATTCGCTGTAGCCGCGCCAGGCGGCGTCGGCGACGCGCTGCAGTTCGTCTTGTAAGGTGTCAAACGCCGGATCGATGTATTGGCTGAGGAATCGGCGCTTGAACTCGGCTTCGTCGAGCTGGACGTCCGGCATGCCCTTGCGCGGTTGCGGCGCCATAGCGGCCTCCTTCAGGCGGCGGACCAGAGTTGCACGCTGAACAGCGCGTCGGCGTCGCAGCAGACGCGGTCGACGCGGAAGCCGGCGTCGGCTGCGAGCGCCCTCAGGCCTTCGAGCGTGAATTTGCGCGAGTTCTCGATGTGGATGCGCTCGCTCTCGTCGAGTGCGATGCTGCGGCCGGCGACGCGTAGGGTTTGCGCGCGCTTGCTGCGCAGATGCATCTCGACGCGGCTCGCGGCGTCGTTGAAGCGGGCTGCGTAAGCGAAGGCGGCGGGATCAATGTCGGCGCCGAGTTCGGCGTTGATGCGCACGAGGATGTTCTTGATGAAGGCTTCGGTGACGCCGGCGCTGTCGTCATAGGCGGCTTCGAGGATCGCCGCGTCCTTGTGTAGGTCGGCGCCGATAATCATGCCGCCGCCAGGACCGAGCCGCGTGCGCCAGGCGCGGAGCAGGGCGAGCGCTTCGGCTTCGTCCAGATTGCCGATGGTGGAGCCAGGGAAGAAGGCGATGCGGCGGCGCCCGAGCGCGGGCAGGTCGAACGGCTCGGAATAATCGGCGCAGATGGCGACGATGTCGAGCTCCCGGTGCTCGGCGGCGAGGTTGAGCGCGGCGGCGCGCAGATGTTCGCGCGAGATATCGATCGGCACGTAGGCGGCGGGACGGTCGAGCGCATGGAGCACGATGCGCGTCTTGACGCTGGAGCCGCTGCCGAGTTCCGCGAGACAGGCGTCCGGGCCGATCCAACCGGCGATGGCGGCGGCGTTGTCGCGCAGGATCTGCGTTTCGGTGCGGGTCAGATAATATTCCGGCAGATCGCAGATGTGGTCGAACAGCGCCGAGCCGCGCGCGTCGTAAAGGAAGCGGCAGGGAACGGATTTGTGCGGTTGCGCGAGGCCCGCGAGCACGGCGCGCTCGAAGCTTTCCTGCTGCGGGCCGAGATCGATGAACTCGAAGCGGCGTGCGGGCTTGAGCTTGAGGCTAGAGGTCATCGGCCAGGCGCAATCCTGAGAAGGCCCAGCGCGCGCCGGGCGGAAAGAAGTTGCGATAAGTGTTGCGGATGTGGCCGGCGGGCGTGACGCAGGCGCCGCCGCGCAGCACCAATTGGCCGCACATGAACTTGCCATTGTATTCGCCGACTGCGCCGGGCGCGGGGCGAAAGCCGGGATAGGCGCTGTAGGCGGAGGCGGTCCATTCCCAGACGTCGCCGAACATCTGCGTGAGCGCGGCAGCGCGCGCCGGGCGCGGATGGAATTCGCCGGACTCGGCGAAGTGCGCGTCGTGGGATGCGGCGGCGCGCGCGGCGACTTCCCATTCCGCTTCGCGCGGCAGCCGTTTGCCGGCCCAGCGCGCGAAGGCGTCGGCTTCGTAATAGCTCAGGTGACAGACCGGCTCGGCCGGATCGCGCTTGCATTCGCCGGCGAGCGTGAAGATGTCGTCGCCGCGCCAATAGAGCGGCGCGCGCCAGCCCTGCGCGTTGATGGCGGCCCAACCGTCCGACAGCCAAAACTCCGGACGTGCGTAACCGTCGTCGGCGATGAAGGCGGCGTATTCGGCGTTGGTGACGCAGCGGTTGGCGATCGCGAACGGTTCGAGCCAGACTTTGTGACGGGGGCCTTCGTTGTCGTAGGCGAAGGCCTCGCCCGCGTGGCCGATCTCGTAGAGGCCGCCGGGAAACGACGTCCATTCGAGCGCGGGCGCTTCCGCTCCGCGCGGACGCGCCGCGGCGCCGTAGCTGGGCGCGAGCGGGTTCTGCGCGAAGAGGTGCTTGATGTCCATCAGGATCAATTCCTGATGCTGCTGCTCGTGATGGAGGCCGAGTTCGAGCAGCGGCGCGATTTCGCGCCACGCTGCGGCGGCGGCGGAGTCGATCAGCGCCTGCAGCGCGGCGTCGACATGGGCGCGATAAGCGCGCACCGCATTGAGGCGCGGACGCGAGAGCAGGCCGCGCGCGGGACGCGGATGGCGCGGGCCGGCCGCTTCGTAGTAGGAGTTGAAGAGATAGCCGAAGCGCGGATCGAACGGCGTGTAATGCGCGGCGTGCGGTGTGAGCAGGAAGGTTTCGAAGAACCAGGTCGTGTGCGCGAGGTGCCACTTGGTGGGGCTCGCGTCCGGCATCGATTGGATGGCTTGGTCTTCGGCTCTGAGCGGGGCGGCGAGGGCGCAGGTCTGCGCGCGCACGTCGGCGAAACGTGCAGCGAGATGGTCGCGCTCAACGGCGCGCGCAGTCCGGGTTTCCGCTGCGGTCAATCCGTCTCCGCCGTCTGCTAACCTGCGTTAGTCTGAACAGCGGCGGCGGTTACAAGTTCCCGTGCGGAACTTGCGTCAGGGCGAGGGCGGCGCGGCGGCCGAGGTCGCGGCGCTCGCCTCGGCGAGATAGGATTGCGCTTCGGCGCGCAAATCGAAACCTTCGGCGAGGATGTTGTCGACCCGCCAGCCTTCGCTCGTCTGCACGAGATCGTAAATCACGGCGCGCTCTTCGTTGCCGTTGATGACGAAGCGCGCTTCGAGCAGCGTGTGGCCGCTTTGCGCAGGCACGGGCTCGGGGCCGGTTTGCGGGCCGATCTCGAGGCCGGTGAGGCTTTGGCAATCCTGGCAATTGGCGGCGAGGTCGCCATCGATGAACGGCTCGCCGCGCGCGTCCGCCGCCGCTTCGGCGCGTTCGAGCAGCGCGATGAGATCGTCCGTCATCGGGATCGAGTCCGTAGGCGTGACCTCGCCACCGATGTGCTGCTGTACCTCGTCATAAATGCCGCGCACGGTGGCTTCCGCGCCGCTCTGTGGCGGCACGCAGGCGGTGAGCGCAAAGGCGAGTGCGAGTGAAAGACCAGCGTGCTTCATGTGACCCCCCGTGGCTGATGCGACGCGCCCGATGGATTACACGAGCGCGCGGGAGAGGCAAAGCGGAAGTCGGCGTCGATGCGAAGCGCACGAAGACGCTGACCGCATCACCAGCCGCCGCCCCCGCCGCCGCCTCCGCCGCCGCCGGAGGAGCCGCCGCCGCCGGAGCCGGAGGAGCTCGAGCTTTGCGGCAACGCGCTGGAAACGCCGGAGCTCATGTTGGCGACGAGCGCGCCGGTGAGGGCGCCGAGCGAACGTGAGCCGGACATGGTGGTCCAGTGCGGATCGTAACGCGCGGCTTCGTCCGGGATCAGGCGCTCGAAGTGGCGCGTCCACGGCGCTTCGACGCCGAGCGCGACGGCGAAGGGCAGAAAGCGCTCGTAGCGTTCGACCGTCATCGGCGGCGGCTGTTCGAGGCCGACCTCGACGGCGTTGAGCTGCAGCTTCTCGGCCTTCTCCATGTAGAGACGGAAGCCTTCGATCTCGGTGCGGACCTGCTGGCCCTTCTGCGTCGGCGCCGGCATCAGATAGAGGAAAACGCCGTTGAGCAGGATGAGCGCGATGATGCCGAGCGTGTGCCAGAGCGTCCACTGCGTCACTTGCGTCGCGGCGACGGCGATAATGATGGCGGTGAGGCCGATCGCGGCGAGCGTGTAGCCGATGTTCCAGCGGAAATAGGAGGCGCCGTATTTGCGGCCGAGCGCGGCGTTGAAGGCGTTGTAGGCGGCGGTGAAGGCGGAATCGTATTTGGCGCCGAGCGTCTTGGTGCGGCCGGTGGAGAAGATGGCGTTTTCGAGCGCGAGATCCTCCTGCGGGATGTTGGCGGCGCTCGCCCCTTCGGTGCGGCGCGTGAGCGTCGTGTTCTCCTTGTCCGACGCGTCGATCGAAAGCCGATCTTTCACCGCGAGGTTCATCAGCGTGGCGATCAGCGCGCGATGACCGGAGACGGCGCGATAGTAGATGTGGTGCGTCGCGGCCGGGGAATAGCCGGCGGGCGGCTCGTAGCGCGGAAAGACCGGGCCTCTGGTTGGGTCGCGGCCGACCTTGTTGAAGCTGTTGGTGAGGAAGACGATGAGGCCGGCAAGGCCGAGACCGAGAATGATGAGCGCGCCGTTGCGCTGCCACCAGCGTGCGAATTGGTCGCCTGTTGAAGGCGGATCGATGAGGCCCTTCTCGAAACCGACGGCGACGGTTAGGCCTTCCTGCGGCTGCAGCGTCCGCGTGGTGACGAAGCTGTGCTGGTCGCCGCTTTGGCGATGCTCGTAGGCCGTGCCGGCTTGGCCCAAGGCGCCGGTGTAGCCGCGCACGCCGGTGATGCGCGCGCCGGGCGGCAGGGCGACGACGGCGCGGGCGCGCAGAATCGGGAACGCCCAGTAATTGCCGGTCGCGTTCCAGTAGATTTCGTCATAGCCGTCGAAATAGCGGACCTGGTTCGCGACTTCGTAGCGGATCGTGAAGGTGTGCGCGCCGGGTTCGAGGTACACGTCGGGGTCGCCGATGCGGATTCGGAAGGCGTTGTCGTCGGTGCTGGTCTCGTAGGGCTCGTCGCTCCCGTCGCGCTGCACCTCCAGCACATCGTAATCGTAGGGCAGGACGGCGCCGTCGAGTTCGTAGGTGCGCGGCAGATCGCGAAAGATGCCGCGCTGGATCTGGGCGCCTTCGGCGATGACGTTGATCGTTTCGGTGACGACGATGTCGCCGTCGGTCTGCACCTCGATGCGGACATCGAACATGTTGATCTGTTCGCGCGCGAGCGCGGGCGCAGCGAACAGGAGCGCGAGCAGCGCGAGGAGAGCGGCGCGGAACGTCATGCGCCGCCGCCGAGATGCAGCGCCGGGGCGGCGCGGTTGGCGGATTCGATCTCGAAATACTGGCGCGCTTTGACGCCGCCGAGCGCGGCGACGATGTTGCCCGGCACGGTTTCGACCGCCGTGTTCAGCTCGCGCACGGCGCCGTTATAGAAGCGGCGCGCCATTTCGATCTTGTCCTCGGTGGCGGAGAGTTCGTTCTGCAGGTCGAGGAAGTTCTGGCTGGCCTTGAGCTCTGGATAGGCTTCGGCGACGGCGATCAGGCGCGCGACCGGACGCGAGAGCTCGCTCTCGGCGGCGCTGCGCGTTGTCACGTCGTCGCCGGCGGCGAGCGCGGCGGCGCGGCGGGCGGCGACGTCCTCGAACAATTGCTTCTCGTGCGCGGCGTAGGCTTTCACCGTGGTGACGAGCTGCGGGATCAGGTCGGCGCGGCGCTTCAGCTGCACGTCGATGTCGGACCAGCCGTTCTGCGCCATCTGCCGCTTGGCGATGAGGCCGTTGTAGAGAACGATCGCGGCGATCAGCACGATCGCGGCGACGGCGAGGAAGATGATGGCGGTCAAATGCGCCTCCGGAAGAGCGGATTTGACTTATACAACGGAATGAAACGGGCAAGCATAAGCTCGCCCGCAACTCAAATTAGCGGTCAGCTCAGCCGCCGCCAACCGCCAACCAACCGATCACTCCGAAGGCGACCCAAACCAACGTATCGAGCCACCAACGCGTGCGAGAGGATAGCGCCCGAATCACGGGGCCACCATGAGTCCGTACATGCCCCACATGGCGAACCAAAGCACGGCTGTCGTGGCCAACATCGCGGCCGGAGAAGGTATGGTCGTGCTTTGCATTTTGCGTCTCCGAAGCGAGAGGATGCTCTCAGCCGCCGGAACGCCCCGCTATAGAAGCCGACGATGAATTGAGGCTACACGCAAGGACGAGACCGCGCACGCTAATTCGCATCTAGTCGCCGCGAGGATGCATGCGCGTGACGAGATCGTCGCCCTTCCACACTTCAATAAGGGGCGTTCTGGGAAGTTCTAGTCCGGCGTACGTCGACGCATCGTCGTCACTGTCGAACGGAAGAAATTCCGAGCGTATCGTAACGCCGCCAGCGTCCGTGTATCGGATAGAATAGTTCATTCGCGCAGCTCCGTGGTACAGGCGCCAACGGCCTTTGCCTCAGGTCTGCGCTTGCTGTGGTGTAACCAGACATGGTGTGCTTGATGCGCCGCACAAGAGCTTGAGGGCGGGTAACGGTGAGTTTCACGCGTCCGCGCTTCAGCAGCAAAGGTTCGATGAACAGTTGGGACCGCTGAGCGTTGGCCCTATACGGGAGATAAGGCGCGGGTTCATCGACCGCTTTGCCCAACACGCAGGCTCTTATGGTTTGGTTTCGTAAATGGATTTCGGCGGCCGGCAGAACCAGGCGCTGCCGGCAATGCGGGCTGGCGCTCTTGTCCGAAGCTTCGTCACCGCGTCATCGTTGGAAAGTTCACCCCGAGGCTTGGATGCGGAAGTGCAAACATGCGCGCCGCGATGCGACGACGCCGTTCGATTGTCTGCACCTGCGCGCAGCAGCAAATGCGAAATCGGGGCGCGCCGCCGCCGGAGCGGCGCAGTCCGTTCAGAGCTGAAGAAAGACCCAGAGGATTGCCGCGACGGCCGCGGTCAAGATGAAGATCAGAAGGTTGGCGTCTGGGCCGCGACGAAGTCTCAGCCGCCGCAGACGCGGGTCCGTCGAACCGGGCGCAATGTGTTCTTCGCGCTGATAACGCTGCATCGGATCGCTCCTCGAAGGCGGGAGCACGAAGCGTCTCTCATGCGCCCGCGCCTGGATCCGTAGCGGGCCGCTGAGCTGGAGGTACGCGCATTGCGCGGCGAACGCCATCTGGATCAGCAGCCCGCTCAGGAAGCGAGTTGAGAGAAGTTGGCCCATATCAGGACTGGCCCCGCCACCGCTCGCTTGGCGCGGCCGCAGAAGGCGGCTTTACGTGTAAGACGGCGCTTGGTCGCGGGAAGCGATCCGCTCGCGAGTAAACAGCACTACGCGCCCCCCGCTCTATTCGCCACCAGATCATCCACAACACTCGGGTCTGCGAGCGTGCTGGTGTCGCCGAGATTGCCGAGGTCGTTTTCGGCGATCTTGCGGAGGATGCGGCGCATGATTTTGCCGGAGCGCGTCTTCGGCAAGCCGGGGGCGAATTGGATGAGGTCGGGCGTCGCGGTGGGGCCGATTTCGCGGCGGACGTATTGTTTGAGTTCGTCCTTCAGCGCATCGCTCGGCTCGACGCCTTGCTTCAGCGTGACGAAGCAATAGATGCCCTGGCCTTTGATGTCGTGCGGATATCCGACCACGGCGGCCTCGGCGACTTTGGTGTCCTCCACCAACGCGCTTTCGATCTCCGCAGTGCCGATGCGATGGCCGCTGACGTTCAGCACGTCATCGACGCGGCCGGTGATCCAGTAATAGCCGTCTTCGTCGCGGCGGCAGCCGTCGCCGGTGAAATACATGCCGGGATAGGTGCGGAAATAGGTCTCGAAGAAGCGCTGGTGATCGCCGTAGACGGTGCGCATCTGGCCGGGCCAGGAATCCAGGAGCACGAGATTGCCGCTGCCGGCGCCTTCGATGACTTTGCCGTTCTCGTCCACCAGAGCGGGCTTGATGCCGAAGAACGGCCGCGTGGCGCTGCCGGGCTTCATCGCCGTGGCGCCGGGAAGATTGGTGATGAGGGCGCCGCCGGTTTCGGTCTGCCACCAGGTGTCGACGACGGGGCAGCGCTCGTCGCCGACCGTGCGATAATACCAGAGCCAGGCTTCCGGATTGATCGGCTCGCCGACGGTGCCGATGAGGCGCAAGCTTGCCCGCGAGGTTTTCTTCACCGGCGCTTCGCCGTCGCGCATCAAGGCGCGGATGGCGGTGGGGGCGGTGTAGAAGGTGTTGACCTTGTGCTTGTCGATGACGTCCCAGAAGCGCGAATTGGTCGGATAGTTCGGCACGCCTTCGAACATCAAAGTGGTCGCGCCGTTCGCGAGCGGGCCGTAGACGATGTAGGTGTGGCCGGTGACCCAGCCGACATCGGCCGTGCACCAATAGATCTCGCCGTCCTTGTAGTCGAAGACGTACTGATGCGTCATCGCCGAATAGACGAGATAGCCGCCGGTGGTGTGTAGGACGCCTTTGGGTTTGCCGGTCGAGCCTGAGGTGTAGAGGATGAAGAGCGGATCTTCAGCGCTCATCGGCTCGGGCGGGCACACGGCGCTGACACTGGCGGCGGCGTCTTCGTAGACGATGTCGCGGCCGTCCTGCATCGGCACGCCGGCGCCGGTGCGGGTGACGACGAGAACAGTGTCGACGCCCGACGCGTGTTCGAGCGCGGCGTCGACATTGTGTTTCAGCGGAATGATCTTGCCGCCGCGCACGCCTTCATCGGCGGTGATGACGATCTTCGACTCGCAATCCTTGATCCGGTTGGCGAGGCTTTCCGGCGAGAAGCCGCCGAACACGACGGAATGGATGGCGCCGATGCGGGCGCAGGCGAGCATCGCGTACGCCGCTTCCGGGATCATCGGCATATAGATGGTGACGCGGTCGCCCTTGCTGACGCCGCGCGATTTCAGCACGTTGGCGAAGCGGCAGACTTCGTCGTGTAGTTCGCGATAGGAGATGTGGCGGGAAATGTGCGGATCGTCGCCTTCCCAGATGATGGCGACCTGGTCGCCGCGCTGTTCGAGATGACGGTCGATGCAATTGACCGAGGCGTTGAGAACGCCGTCTTCGTACCAGCGGATGTGGAAGTCGGCCTCGTTGAAGCTCGTGTCTTTGACTTTCGTGTAGGGCTTGATCCAATCGAGCCGCTGGCCGTGCACGCCCCAGAAGGCTTCGGGATCGGCCAAGGCGGAGGCGTGCATGGCGCGATAGCCCACATCGTCGACATAAGCGCGCTCGGCCCATTCCTTCGGAACCGGGATGACGACTGGATCAGACATGGGAACTCCTCCGCTCGGCGGCGAGCAAAGCACAAGCAGCGGCAATCGGGGAAGCGCAGGCGGCGCGAAAGCTTGCTGATTTGTAGGCTCATGCGGCGAAACCGCCGCCGCGCGATGCGCGTTGCGCGCGTCGGGCGAGGGGCGGGTTCCCCTGTGGAGAGTTCACATATGCATCGAACGCTAGCGCTGGCCGCTGCGGCCTTTCTCATCGCCGCGCCGGTGACCTTGGCCCAAACCACGCCGCAACCGTCGACGCCGCCCACGACACAACAGCCGGCGGCGACCACGCCGGCGCCGACACCGACACCAACGCCAGCCCCGACGACGGCTCCTGCGACGACTCCGCAGCCAGCGGCGTCCGCGACTGCGCCTGCCTCGACGCCGCCGCCGGCCGCGGCTGCGTCGAGCGAAGCTGCGCCGCAAGGCTGCCGCACGCGCAAGGATGCGGGCGAGCCCTGCGCATGCCTGTCGGACACGAGCCGCGTCGGCACGTCGACCGCGCACCCGGACGGCCATAACGTCTGCGTGCGTCCGGACTGAAGCAGACACGCCAGCCGCCGACGCGACGTGCGCGTCGGCGGTTCGCGCGAGATTGCAAAATTATCATCCCGCAGACCGGAACACCGCACGCGCGCTGCTGTTGGCCGTCCCGTGGCGGGGTCTGATGAAACACTCGAGGGAAATGATGAGACAGTTGCTCGCTACTGGCGCGATCCTCGCGCTCGCGATCGCCTTGCCGGCCTGCGCCGGAACGAACTCCGCCGATGAGACGAGCGCCGCCGCGGCACCGGCTGCTGCGCCCGCCGCTGCGGATGCGAGCGCAGAGCAGACCCCGGCAGCGCCGCCCGCTGGCGAAGCCGCGCCGGCGACGACGCCGCAACCGGAGCCGGAGGCTGCGGCCGCGTCAGCCGCAATGGCGGCAAGCGCGCCAGCAACTACGCCCGCGCCGGCGGCCGAGCCTGCCGCGGCGACGACGGCGGCGGCTGCCGAGTCCGGCGACACGCCGGCGCCTGCCGCCGACGAGGATGAGGAAAAGACCGAAGAAGCGGCGGCCGCAACGACACCGCCGCCGCAATAGCGCTGCTTAATGCGCCACTGACGCGGCGCGGCGGAAGACTGTGCGGATGGTGAAGTTGGAGACGAGACGGCGTACGCCGGGAAGCTTCGACAATGTTTCCTGGTGTACCCGCTCGTAGCGGTCGTCGTCGGCGATGACGATGCGCAGCAGATAATCGCTCTCGCCGGTCATCAGGTGACAGTCCTGCACTTCGCGGCAGCGCGCGACGGCGCGCTCGAACGCGGCCATGGTCTCGCTCTTCTGGTTATCGAGCGTGACGGCGACGAAAATGGTGGCGCTGCGGCCGAGCGCCTTCTCCGAGAGGATGGCGGCGTAGCCCTCGATAACGCCGGCCGCCTCCATCGCCTTGACGCGGCGGTGGCAGGCCGAGGGGGATAGGCCGACGCGCTCGGCCAAGGCGGCGGCGGTAAGCGCGCCGTCGCGCTCCAGTTCGACTAGGATTTTGTGGTCGAACTCGTCGAGCTGGATGGGAGAATTTTGCGACATTGAGCTCGTGACGCTGTGAATTAGGCGGTGACGCGGCATCGAATAGCAAAATATCGAAGAAAATGCACGTCTGCTGCGATATTTCCCCGGCGATCAGGAGAAATTCCCATGCGCGTCGGCTGCCCGAAAGAAATCAAGGTCCATGAATACCGCGTCGGCCTGACGCCGGAGAGCGCGGCGGAGCTGGTGCGCGCGGGGCACGAGGTCTTCCTCGAGACCAAAGCGGGCGAAGGCATCGGCGCGCCGGACGAGGTGTACGAGAAGGTCGGCGTGAAGATTCTGCCGACGGCGGACGCGGTGTTCGAGACCGCCGAGATGATCGTCAAGGTGAAGGAGCCGCAGGCGGTCGAGATCGCGCGGCTGAAGCCGCACCACGTGCTGTTCACGTATCTGCACTTGGCGCCCGATCCGGCGCAGGCCGAGGGCCTGATGAAGTCCGGCGCGACCTGCATCGCCTACGAGACGGTGACCGATCGCGACGGGCGTCTGCCGCTGCTGAAGCCGATGTCGGAAGTCGCGGGCCGGATGTCGATCCAGGTCGGCGCATACTTCCTGGAGAAGGCGCATGGCGGGCGCGGCGTGCTCTTGGGCGGCGTACCGGGCGTGCAGCCGGGCAATGTCGTGATCCTCGGCGCGGGCGTCTCGGGCTATAACGCGGCACAGATCGCCGTCGGCATGCGCGCGCGCGTGCAGGTGTTCGACAAGAATCCGGCGCGGCTCGAAGAACTCGACCGCGAGTTCAACGGCCGTTTGGAAACGGTGTATTCGACCTCCGCCGCGATCGCCGAAGCGATCAAGGACGCGGACGTCGTCGTCGGCGCCGTGCTGGTGGCGGGCGCCGCCGCGCCGAAGCTGATCACGCGCGACATGCTGAAAACGATGAAGCCGGGCTCGGTGCTGGTCGACATTTCGATCGATCAGGGCGGCTGCTTTGAAACCTCGAAGGCGACGACGCACAGCGAGCCGACCTTCGTGGTGGACGGCATCGTGCATTATTGCGTCGCCAACATGCCGGGGGCGGTTTCGCGGACGTCGGCGTTTGCGCTCAACAATGCGACGCTGCCGTTCACGCTGGCGCTGGCGAACAAGGGCTACAAGAAGGCGCTGCAGGACGATCCGCACCTGGCGAACGGGCTCAACGTCTACGAAGGCGCAATCACGCACGAAGCCGTGGCGAAGGATCTGGGCAAGCCGTTCAAGCGGCCGAGCTGGTTAGGCTGAGAGTTAAAAGCCGTAGCGCGCCAGCGCTTGAGTCACCGTGTTGCGCAGCGCTTCGCCGCGGAAGGGGAAGGCGCGCAGGAAGTCGTCGCGGGTGAAGCGGGGGGCGCGGATGCGGACGGCTTGCTTCCAGCGTTCGGCTTGGGCGACGTCGCCGTTGCGGTCGTGCGCGACGATCGCGATCATTCCGATGAGTGCGTGCGCGCCGGGCGAGAGTGCGGCCTGTTCGGCCCAGTGCGCGGCTCCGGCGTGTTCGTCGCGGACGAGGTGGGTGAAGGCGCGCACGCCGAGCATGCCATAACGCAGCGGGTCGAGCGGGCTCAGCGCTAAAGCTGCGTCGGCATTGTTTCGACCTTCGCAAGCGTCGCCGAGCAAAGCGAGTGTCCAGGCGCGGGAATAGCGCGCCTGCGCGTAGTTCGGATTAAGCGTATTGGCGCGTTCGAGCCAGGGCAGGCTGGCGTCTAGATCGCCGCTCAGCCAATGCGCGCGGCCCATGGTGAGATTGCCGAACGGATCGGCGGGATCGCGCTCGAGACATTGCTCGGCGTAGCGCCGCGCGAGGCGCGTGGATTCGTCGGTATTTCGCGTGTAGCGCAAGAATGCGTTCTGGAAGTGGGTGAAGGAAAGGCCGGCATAGGCTCGGGCGAAGTCGGGATCGCGCGCCGCCGCTTGGGCGAAATAGCGCGTGGCGGCGTCGTTGTCGTCCTTGGTGAAGCGGAACATGTGTTGAAGGCCGAGATGGTAGGCCGACCAAGCGTCGAGGCTGTCGGGCGGTTTGAGCTGCGCGCGGCGGGCTTCGGTGAGTGGGATCTGATATTCGAGTGCGCCGATCACGCGTTGGACGATCTCTTCGCGCACATCGTGCGCGCCGGCGAGCGGGCATTGGAAGCGTTCGCTCCAGATGATGCCGGCGTCGCCTGCGTCGCTGAGTTCGACCGTGACGGTCATCGCGGCGCCGAGCACTTCGACGAGGCCGGTCAGGCAATAGCGGACGCGCAGCTGCGCGCGGACTTGCTCCAGGTCTTGCGCTGGGTCGCGGAAGCGGAAGGACGAGGCGCGGGCGATGACGAAGAGCCAATGCAGGCGCGAGAGCGCGGTGATCAGATCCTGCGGCAAGGCTTCGGCGATGACGTAGTGCGGGCCGGCGTCACCCAAGAGGCGGAAAGGCAATACGGCGATACGCGGGCGAACATCCTCCGCGGGCGCTTCGGCTGGCGGCTGCGGCGCCGGCGCGATCTCGATTGTCGCGCGCATCGCGACGTCGCCGACGAAGCGGAAGCCTTGGCCGCGGATGGTGCGGATGAGACGCTGGCCGCGGCCGTCATCGCCCAGAGCTTGGCGGGCGGATTTGATGCGGCTGGCGATGGCCGCGTCGGAGATGAAGCGCCCGCCCCAGACGCGGGCTACGATTTCGTCCTTCGGCACCATGCGATCGCGGTTTTCGATCAGCAGCGTCAATAGCGCGAAGACCTGTGGCTCGACCGGCGTGGCCGCGCCGTTCGCGCGCAACTCGACACGGGCGGTGTCGAGTTCGAAGCCGTCGAAAACATAAGTCACCGGCCGATCTTAGCCGGTTGCGGCCATTTCTCCAGATAAGCTCCAGACGGTCTGCAAGCTTGGGCGGCGGGGCGGGACTAAGGAGAGGGAGGCTTTCAACAAGGAGAACGAAATGCCGCTCGTAACGATCGAAGTGATCAAGGACGTTTTCACGCCCACCCAGAAGCAGGACATGATCCAGAAGGTCACCGACGCAATGGTCGCCATCGAAGGCGAAGCGCTGCGCGGCGTCACCTGGGTGCGCGTCCAGGAAATCCAGCAGGGCGACTGGGGCATCGGCGGCAAGACGCTGACCGCGGGGGATGTGAAGGCGCTGGCGTCCAGTAAAGCAGCGTAGAGGAGGCGGCGATGATCAAAGGCAGCGCGAGCGGGGTCGCGGCGGCTTTGCTGATGGCGGGGTTGTTGGGCTGTGCGGATCGCGCTGCCGGTCCCGCGGCGGCGGCCGGCGTCGAGGCGCCGCTCACCCGGCTCGCTCAAGACGCGGCTCTGCAATGGGCGCCGTGTCCGGCGATTTTCCCAGCGGGGTGCGAGATCGCCGTGCTGCACGGCGATCCGGCGCAGCCCAACGCTGACGTGTTTCTGCGTGCGCCCGGCGGCGGCTATCGCTTGCCGGCGCATACGCACACATCGGCGGAACAGATGATGCTGGCGGCGGGCGAACTAGCCGTGCACTACCAGGGCGCCGAAGCGACGATGCTGACAGCCGGCGAATACGCGTATGGGCCGGCCGGCCTGCCGCACGAAGCGACGTGCGTCAGCGCCGAACCTTGCGTGCTGTTCATCGCGTTCGAAGGACCGGTCGACGCGACGCCGTTCGAAGGTGAACTGGAATGAAATCTGCGGCTCGGGCGCTCGACCGTCCGGCCCGAGCGCCGATTTAGTCCGGGCCGATACGGAGCAGGCCGCGGCTGCGGCCGGTGCTGGTGTCGGTCGTGTTCATCGCTTCGAGCAGGCGTTCGCTCGGGACCAGGAACGGTTGAAAGCGCGCGTTCACGTCGCCGACGAAGACGAGATCCTCTTCCGGCAAGTAGCCGAGGATCGGCGAGATGTGGCCGTGGCCCTCGCCCCAGAGGGCGGCGCGGTTGAAATTGACGACGTAGCGCACGGAAGGGTCATTCGCTTGCGCCAAGTGCGCGCGGAACGCCACCAGATCCAGGTCGCGCAGAATTTCGACGCGCCGCCCGGTGGCGATGCGCAGGATTTCCGCTTCTTGATCGAGCGTGACGCCGGGAACGAAGCCGAGAAACGGTCTGATGCTCGTGCCGTGCAGCACGGTGGTCTGGGTGACGTCGGCGCCGAGCGATTGGGCGACGTTGGCCGCCGAGGTCGGGCCGCAGAAACTGGGATTGGCCTGGTATTCGAAGCCATCGTCGCGATATGCGGCGGCGACCGGCAGCGCCCAAGCGCGCGCAAGCAGTGCGGGGTCCTGGTAGGTCGGCGCGTCGGCGATGGAGACCACGTGCGCATAGCGCGGATCGTGATCGGCTTGGTGGAGCATGAAAGCCACGCCGGCGCCGCCCAGCGTCACCAGCGCGACGAGACCGAGGAGGAGGTTTCTCAGCAGGGTCATTCGCGTCCCTCCGGCGCTTTCCCGCGGCGGTCATGTTCGCCCAGGCCGGCTGAGCTGTCTGCTTAAAAGCGCGACTGGTTTGGGTTGCAGTAGAACTGGCGTCATGGCTCATTGTGTCGGGCTCGCGCCTTTGGTTTTTCTGACTGGTGGGGGAGCGAATGCTGGTCAGGGGATTTGTCGCGTTTCTTTTGGCGCTGTGCGCCTCGAGCGTGGGCTCGGGGCAGACGCCCCGCATGGAGCCGCCGCAATGGCTGGAACGTCCCGACGGCGCAGCATTCGAACGCTTTTATCCGGAGATCGCTCTGCACCAAGGTGTGGTCGGCCGCGTTCAGCTTCTCTGCACGGTCAATCTGGACACGACGGCGGCATGCGAGGTCGGGACCGAGCAGCCATCGGGCTGGGGTTTCGGCGACGCCGCGACGGCGTTGGCCCACACGTTTCGGATCAGCCCTGCGCGTGTCGACGGCCGCCCCGTGCCGGGAGGCCGTATGCGCGTGCCACTGCGATTTTTGGTGGGGGGAGATGAGGAGCTTCCGTCCGACATGCCGCCGGACGTGCGCGAGTTTCTCGGCGATGTGCCGAGGCTAGATCTACCGCTTTGGGACGCGGCGCCGACGGCGGCGGCGCTGCGCGCAGTTTATCCGGCAGCCATAGAGGGCTCGCCGTTGCTCGGGCGGGCGGTGCTGTCGTGCCGCGTCGAAACCGACCGCAGTTTGGACTGCGAGCGCTTGATCGAGACACCGGAGGGCGAAGGCTTCGCCGCTGCCGCAATGACGCTCTCACGCCAGTTCAGGGTGTCGGAATTCGATGCCGCGTTCGTGCGCCGGCATAAGGACGAACCTTTCCTGCTGCCAATCAATTTCGGCGGGTATCCGACGCAGCAGCCGCTGAGCACATGGTATTCCGGCTCGGGCGCCATGCACCTGCCGCCGCCGCCCGATTTCATCGTCGATATGATCTATCCGGCTGCGGCGCGCGAGGCGGGTATCGCCGGTCAGATCGTCATGCTGTGCACGCTTCGCGAAGAGCCGCCGGCGGCGTGTGTCGTGGAAGAGGAAACGCCGGCGGATTGGGGCTTCGCGGACTCGGCGCTCGCGGTCTTCGCCGGCGCGCCGCTCGACGCCGAATCCTTCGGCTTGCTGCCAGGAGACCAGGTCAGGTTTCCGATTGCGTTCAGGCCGCGGACTTGATGCGTTCGCGAGGGGGGCGACCCGATGAGCGCTGATGCGATCACTGTCGAAGCGGCTGTGAAGACCGGGCTGCGGTGGGTCAACACGCCGGTCTACGTGATCATGTTCGGCGGCTGGATCGGCGCGATCTGGCTGGTCGGCGTTTTCGCTCCCGCGCTCAGCCCCGCGTCGCCAGCGACGGCGGCGCCCTACGTTGCGGCTCTGGTCACGCCCTACGTGTCGGCTTGGCTGTGGTGGTCGCTCGCCATTCCGCGTTGGCGGCTGTGGGCGTTGGAGCGGGTGGAGGATTGGCCGCGGCTGCGGGCGGCGGCGATCGAAGCCAAGCTGATTTGGGCCGAGACCACGCCGCTCCAGCGGCGGTTCGCGGCCACGGAAATCTGGACCAAAGCGCAGCGACTCCGGCTGGAGCAGTTGCGCGCCGCACGCGGCGAAACCGGCGGGAGCCCCTTCAACCAGCCGACATCCTGACGCGCACCTTCGCTTCTGATCGGCCATGCGCTAGGTCGTGAGTGCGGCGGACCTTGCGTGCGCATCCGGCGTTGACGGCGATCGAACAGCGAGAGCGCCGATGCCGTTTGTCCACCATCGCCGCATCGACATCGACGGGGTTGATGTCTTCTACCGCGAAGGCGGGTCGCCGGATGCGCCGATGATCCTGCTGCCGCACGGCTATCCTTGTTCCTCCTACCAGTTCCGCAATCTCATCGGCTTGTTGGCCGATCGCTGGCGGCTCGTCGCTCCGGATTTCCCAGGCGCCGGCTACAGCGCCACCCCGGACGATTTCGACTACAGCTTCGACGGCTATGCCGAATTCCTCGACCGCTTCGTGCGCAAGCTCGGCGCGGATCGCTACGCGCTCTATCTACACGATTTCGGCTCGCAGATCGGGCTGCGGCTAGCCATCAAGGCACCTGGGCGCATCATAGCGCTCGTGATTCAGAATGGCGACATCTACGAAGATGCGCTCGGGGCCAAGTATCAAGGGATCAAGCAGTATTGGCGCGATCCGAGCGACGCCAACAAGGCCAAGCTCGCCAAGGCGATCAGCGAAGAGGGTTTCAAGGAAGAGTTCCTAAACGAGGTGAGGCCCGAACTCGCAGAGCGCATTCCGCCCGATCTCTGGAAGCTGCACTGGGGCTTAATGAGCGGGCGACGGCGCGAGATCGCGCTCGCACTGATCACCGGGCTCAAGGAGAACCTCGCCTGGTTTCCGCGTTATCAGGCTTATCTGCGCACACATCAGCCGCCGACCTTGATCGTGTGGGGTCCGCAAGATGGGTACATGCCGGCGCCGGCGGCGCGAGCCTATCTGCGCGATCTGCCCAATGCCGAGCTGCACTTGCTGGACGCCGGGCACTGGGCCTTGGAAACCAACCTGTGCGAGATTGTCGATCACATGCGACGCTTCTTGAGCGGATTGGAGATGCGCAACTGAAGTGAAGCGATCGAGCGGATCGCGAAACAACGCGTCGCTCAGCTCTCCAACATCCTGACGGCCTGCTTGTGTGCGGCGGTGCGGACGGCTGAAGCCAGTGTCGAGTCCGGCAGCGTGCGGGCGAGGACCATGCCGCCGACGGAGAGCGCCGCGAGCGCGAGCGCGGTTTCGCGCCGCTTGCGCTTGGGGCCGGTAAGCGAGCTTTCGAACAGGCCGACCATGGCTTCGAGCAGCAGCTGGTAGGCGGCTTGCACCTCGGGGCCGCTGCGGCCGACATCGGACGGAAGCGCGATCATCGGGCATTGGCCGTCGAGGTCGCCCAAATGCTTGTCGGAAAGATAGCTGCACAGCATTTGTGCGGCCGCTTCGCGCGTGGGCTTGGACGGGTCGATTCCTGCGTCGGCGCGCCACGCGGCGCCGCGGCCCATCAGGAAATTCGACACCGCGGCGGCGAACAGCTCCTCCTTGCTCTTGAAATGATTGTAGAAGCCGCCGCGCGTCAGCTCGGCCGCTTCCATCACCATATTGATGGTGACGTTTTCGTAGCCGTGCCTGTTGAACAGGACGCGCGCGCATTCGACGATGCGGGCGCGGGTCTTCTCTCTGTGCTCTGGACTGTAAGGCAAGGGTTCGACCTCCGTCGCTGGCTTAGCAGCGGCCAGAATATGTCCTTGATCATATTTTGCGCCAGGCGCATCGATGCGGGGGTCCGAAATGCGAGATGGAGGCGAGCCTTGAACGCAGCATTCACCGGCGGCTGTCTATGTGGGGCGGTGCGTTACGCGTGCTCGGCCGAGCCGATGATTGCGGGGCATTGCCATTGCGAGGATTGCCGCCGCTCGAGCGGCAGCAGCCGCAGTTCGCATCTGGCTGTGCCGGAAGAGAGCGTCGCCATGAGCGGGGCTACGACAGCGTATCCGCGACCGGCCGCGAGCGGCAATGTCGTCACACGCCACTTCTGCCCGACCTGCGGCGCGCCGGTGTTCTCGCGCAATGCGGGCATGCCGGGAATGATGTTTCTGCGCGCTTCGAGCCTCGACGATCTCGAAGTGTTCAAGCCGCAAATGCACGTCTATGCGGCGCGGGCGCCGAGTTGGGACCGGCCGCGGGAAGGGCTGCCTGCGTTCGACATGATGCCGCCGGGCATGGGCGCGCGAGGGGATGTCGGGTGAAACGCTACATGCTGCTGCACTACGGCTTCGAGAAGCCGACGCCCGAGACGATGGCGGCGTGGACCCGCTGGTTCGAGGCCGTGCGCGCGCACACGGTCGAGCACGGCGGCTTCCGCGGCGGGCGCGAGCTTTCGAACGAGGGCGCCAAAGAGCTGCCGTTCGGCGCCGCTTCAATCACCGGCTATTCGATCCTGCGCGCGGAGAGCATCGAAGAGGCGCAGCGGCTGGCGGAAGGTAATCCGTTCATAGCCGGCATCCGCATTTACGAGATCACGGCGCACTAAGCGCGATTACGCGCCTGAGCCGTAGGGCCGGGTGATGATTTCCAGCACGTGCCCGTTCGGATCTTTGAAGTAGCAGCCGCGGCCGCCGTCGTTGCGGTTGATCTCGCCTTTGCGCGAGAGGCGCGGGTCGGCCCAATAATCGAGGCTGCGCTGCTGCACGCGGGCTAAGATCTCGTCGAACTCGGCTTCGCTGACGAGGAAGGCGTAGTGTTCGACGATGAAATCCTCGTCGGTTGTCAGGAAATCGAGGCTGACGCCGTTGGCGGTGTCGACAACGGTGAACGGGCCGAAGCGGCGCGGCGCGGAAAGGCCGAGTATGTCGGCGAGGAAGCGCGCGGCGGCCCCGGCGTCGCGGGCGTGAACGATGGTGTGGTTCAGTTCGACGGCCATGGTTCAATATGGACCGGAGGCGCCGAGCCCGCCAGCGCCGGCGTTTGCCGGCGAAGGCGGCGGCGGTCCATAACGGCGCATGGCCGTCTCAAAAGCGAAGGTTCGAAAGCTGGCGTTGGCGCTCGAAGGGGCGAGCGAGGTCACGCACGTGGACCGCCCGGCGTTCCGCACGACACGCAAGATCTTCGCGACGCTGCCGCCGGATGAAGAGGCGGTGAACCTGATGTTCGATCCGCCGACGCAAGAATTCTTCTGCGAGCAGGCGCCCGGCGTGATCGCGCCGCTGCCCGGCGGCTGGGGCCGCATGGGCATGAGCCGCTGCGATCTGAAAGCGGCCGACGAAGCGACGGTTCTTTCGGCGCTGAAGGCGGCGCATGCGCTGGCCGCGCCTAAGGTGAAAGCGAAGCGCGCGCGAAAAAAGAGCAGTTGAGCGTCACTGCGCGCCAGCTGCCAGTGTGGCGCCCGTGCGCTAGCGCGACTCGGGCCGGCTGACGCATCCTGGCCTCGTTGCGGACCAAATTCGCGGGCCGTTGCGGGGCGGTAATCACATCTTCGTGGCCATCGCGTCCGGCGCGGACCTTGCTTGCATCTCCAGTGTTGGAAATGCGTAGCAAGGATTTGTTCAGCATTAACGCGCAATTTTGAAAGGACGCGGAGAACGCCAATGCTCGAGAAGAAAGTCGGCGAGCCTTGTCCCACGTGCGATACGCCGCTGCAGCGGCGCCGGTCCACGTTCCGCACTATTGTCGGCGACGTCGCTTTCTGCGCCCGCTGCTGCTCATCCTTCGAACTGGCGTGCGACGAGGACGATAACGGCGTCGCCTTCGGCCCGGAACTCGCGCCGATCTGACGGCAGAACCCTCGAGATCAAGTCAGCAGCGCGAACAGACGCGCCTCGGTCTCGGATAGTCTCCACCCTTTGAACATGAACACACGCGCGGCGCGGAAATCGGCGGCGACGCGTTGCCGGAGTTGCGCGGCCGCATCGGAGCTGAACCCACGGGGCAGCAGTTCGCGGCGGAGCGCGGTAAAATCGACGGCAGGATTGGCGGCGCGATAGGCCGCGCCGATCGCACGGCCAGCGGAGAGATCCGGCGCCGCCGTCTGCGCCGTGGCTGGAAAGGCGGCGCCGGCGGTCAGCGCGGCGAGCGCCCGCAGCACGTCTCGCTTGTTCAGGCTCATGCGCGCACTCCCATTTGGCGCTTCAGGTGATCGGAAAGGCGCAAGCACAGCGCCGTCAGAGTGAGGGTCGGATTGGCGATGCCGGAGGTCGGGAATACCGACGTGCCGGCGATGTAGAGATTGCGCACGCCGTGAACGCGGCAATTCTCGTCGACCACGCCGTGCTCCGGATCGCGGTGCATGCGGGTCATACCGATATGATGGCGCGACATGCTGAGGATCGAGAGCAGGGAGCTGCGGTCCACCGGCCAGCGGATGCGGCCCTTGCCAGCGGCGCCGAGCGCATCGCCGAGCGCGGCGATGGAGCGTTCGAGACTATCGAGATCGCGTTCGGAATAGACCCAGTCGAGGAAGACGCGCGGCGTGCCAAGGGCGTCGGTGTGTTCGGGCGCCAGCATGAGCCGGCTTTCGAGATTGGGCAGGTGCTCGGACATGAAGAAGCAGAAGTGACGCCGCGCACTGGCGCCGCCGGCGTCGAGCTGCGAGGCGAGGGCAAGCACGGCGGCGTCCTCCGGCGGCGGGGCGGTTTCGCTGTCGAACAGCGTGGTGGTGAAATTGCCGGCGCCGAAGCGGCGCTGGCCTTCGAGCGTCGAGGCGATGACGCAGTGGGCGATGTCGCGGCTGTTGTTGGTGTAGAGCGACATGTTCTGGCCGTCGCTGACGCAGAGCATGGTGTTGAGACCGTCGGCATTCTCGTAGACGCCGAAGGTGACGTGGCCCATGAAGCAGCGGCCGAGGAGATCGCCGTGATTGCCGATGCCGCCGGAGGCGAGCAACAGGCGCACGTTCTCGATGCCGCCGGTCGCCAGCACATAGGCGCGGCCGCGCGCGGTGTGGCGGCGGCCGTTGAGGCAGGCGACGCCGAGCGCTTCGACCTGGCGGCCGTTGCGGTGGAGGCGGATGGCGGTGACGTTGGCGTGGAGATAGACGCGGATGTTGTCGGCGCCCTCGACGAAGGCGTTGCACCAGGCGTCGAAACGAGGCCGATCGACTTCGCCGGAGAGTGCGGTGAAGACGCGTGGGGCGGCGAAGAAATCATCGCCAATCGCGAGCGGCGGGCGCGCGGCATCCGGGTTGCTGTCCCAATCGCGGTCGAAGCGGGGGATTTGCAGCAGGTCGCAGGCGCGGTCGTAGAAGGGCTGCATCTCCGCGCGCGTCACGGGCCAGCCGCTGCGATCGATCCAGGCGCGCGGCGCAAAGTCGGCTTCGTCCAGCGGCACGCATTTGCCGCCCCAGACATTGCCAGAGCCGCCATAGCGGCGAACACGCGACTGGATCAGGTAGTCATCGATGTTGCGATCGGGGTTGCCAGGCGCGCGCATCACGCCGCCGCCGGCGTAGAGCGCCTGGATTTCCATATCCATCTCGCGCCCGCCGCTTTCGAGAATGGCGACGGATTTGCCGCTCGCGATCCACTGCTTGGCGATGGCGATGCCGGCCATGCCGCCGCCGATGATGACGAGATCGGCTTCGATCTCGGTTGCTTCAGGCAAAGTTCGGGCGTCGATGAAAGCCATCGCGAAAAATTCCCTTCAGACTACGAGGATGTGTGGCGTCAGCTGGTCGCGCCGTGCGCGCGCAGCAGGTCGACGATCTCGGTGTGACCGCGCCGGCGCGCTTCGCTCAAGGGCGAGCGGCGTTCGGAACCGTCGATGGTCGGCGCGATGACGGCGAGATTGACGTCAGCGCCTTGGGCGATCAGGTAGCGTGCGACTTCGAGGTGGCCCATGCGCGCGGCGTTGATCAGCGGCGTTTCATCGCCGTGCACGACGCCGTCGACCTGCGCGCCGCGTTCGATCAGCAGCTGCGCGACGCCCAGGTGACCGAAAGCGGAAGCCATGATGAGCGGATTGCCGTCACCGGGCGCGGCTTGGTTTACGTCGGCGCCTTGGGCGAGCAGGAATTCGACCATGTCGCGCGAACCGAAGCGCGCGGCGATCACGAGCGGCGTGCCGTCGCCGGGCAGGTAATAGTTCACGTCGGCACCGGCGGTCACGAGATCGCGCGCCTCGGTCATTTGGCCCGAATTCAGCGCTTCGATCAGCTGGCGGCCGAGCGCGCGTTCAGCGGCGCTGCCGCCGGTTTCGCGCAATGTGACGTGGCTGACGCGCGGCTCCTGCGCGGCCCAGGCCAAAGTTGCGGCGGTGAGGGTCAAGGCGGCGCAGGCGGCGGCGCCAAGAGCGATGCGGATGGAGGTGGGGCGGGGGCGTGCGAGCATGGCGATACGCTCCTTCAAAGGTTGGGCGCCGACCGGCGGCCACTGGCAGCCGAGCGGAATGGTTTGCGCGGCGAGCTGGGTTTTCAGCATCGCTTCGGCGTAGGTGCGCTTGGCGTTGGCGTGACGGGCCATGACGCGCGCGTCGCAGGCGAGCTCCTGGTCGACGCGCAGCGCGGCGTGGGCGATGTGGGCGAGCGGGTTGAACCAGTTGAGGCAACGGGCGAGTGCGGCGAAGGCGTTGATCTGCGCGTCGAGCGTCTCGATGTGCGCGCGCTCGTGGGCGAGAACGAGTTCACGTTCGGCCGGCGTGTAGCGCTGGTCGAAGTCGCGCGGCAGCACGATGCGTGGGCGGAAGACGCCGACCACGGCGGGGCCGGCTGCGTCGGCGTTGCGCAAGAACGCGTGCTGGCCGCGCCAGATCAGGAGCACGCCGCAGACGGCGCCGGTGAGCCAGATGAAGAGGATGAGCGGCGTTGCATCGAATGCGGGCAGAGCGGCGGCCATCGGCGCGCTGATTTGCTCCGTCGGCGGGGCGGTCGCGATCGTTGGCGTCGACTCGGCGGCCGCCGGCGCGCTGACGAAAATGCGGCGCGCGGGAAGGAACGCGGCGAGGGTGGCGATCGGGACGAGCAGCCAGAAGGCGTAAGCGATCTGGGCGCCGAAGGCGGCGCGCAGCGGACGGCGCAGCAGCAGGACGACGATGATCGCGGCGCTGGCGGCGAGCGTGGCGCGGGCGAGGATGGCGAGGATGTCAGCGCTCATTGTCGAGCTCCGCAATCAGGCGCTTCAGTTCGGCGATGTCTTCGGCGCTCAGCTTTTCGCGCTCGGAGAAGTGCGTGACCAGCGAGGAGACGCGGCCGCCGAACAGCCGGTCGATCAGGCCTTCGCTTTCCTCTAGCACATAGTCCGCGCGCTTCAGCACGGGCCGATAGAGATAGCGGCGGCCGTCCTTGTCGGCGGCGATGGCGCCTTTGGAGAGCAGGCGGTTGAGCAGGGTTTTGACCGTGGCGTCGGTCCAGCCCTGCTCGGACGCGACGGCGGCCGAGACCTCTTCGGCGCTCTGCGGCGCGCGGGCCCAGAGCGCTTCCATGACGATGCCTTCGGCGGAACTCACGCGCATGTTTACACCTGTAATCGTGCTATTGATTACAGGCGTAAACGTTGCCGTCAACAAGAATCTTGTCTGGCCGCCGTCGGATCAGCGGTTGTCCAACTGAGCCCGCACGACGGCAAGGCCTTCGCGGGTGATGCGATAGGGGCCGCCGTCTTCGCTTTTGATGAAGCGGCGGCGGCGCAGCTTGGCGAAGATTGCGAGGGTGCAATCGTCGAGCCGCCAGCCGTCGCGGTTGAGGCAGTCGATTTCGACGATGTCGCCGCGGTCGTTCTTGCGATGGATGATGCGCCCGCCTTGGGCGAGCGCGTGCAGCGTGCGCTGCTCGTGCTTGGAGATGTTCACTTGAGATGCCTGGTCTGAAACGTCGTGCGTTCGCGCACGCGGAAGCGGCGCGGGTTCAGAGCGGGCTGGCGTTCAAACGGACGCGGCCCGCGGCGTTAGGCAATCTCGGTCGTCATAGGCGGCGGGTTTTTGCCGGAGCGGGCCGGGGAAATCAAGCGGTGCGATGTTGCGGCGGTCACTGCGCGCACCTATCTGCGGCGCTTCCGGGGATTTCAGCATGACCGACGCTTCGCCGCTCTCGCGCATCCGTGCGATCGATTATTCCATCATCTTCGCGCGCGACATGCCGGCGATGCGCCGCTTCTACGAAGAGGTCATGCGTTTTCCGATCGAGAAGGTGCTGTACGAGGGCTGGGTGGAATATCGTGTCGGCTCCAACATCCTGGCGCTCGCGTACAAGACCGTGAACCCAGACGACGCGCCGACGCCGCAAGGCGCGGCGGGGCTGCAGCTCGCGTTTCGCGTTGCGCCCGCCGATGTCGATGCGTGCGCCGCGGCGCTGGAGCAGGCGGGCGTTGCGATCGTGCAGCCGCCGACGGATCAGGCCTGGGGCCACCGCACGCTGTTCTTCCGCGATCCCGACGGCAACCTGCTCGAGATCTACGCCGACATCTGAGCGGCACTACTGGCCGGATCTGCTGAGCGTGTCGCGGTCGGGCTCGCCCTGCTCGTCTTCGTCGACATCGGCGGGATAGTCGATGTGTTCGTCGGGCGCGCGGTCGGCGCGGCGGTCGGTGGCGTCCATGTCGGCGTCGGCGGGGCGCTTGCGGCCGCGGACGCGCTCCATGTCCTTGTCGCGGCTGAAGCCTTCGGGCGGTTGCGGCTGGGGCATCGCGGTTCTCCTTGAAGAGAAGCAACGTGCGCGCGCCGCGATCTGTTTCAGTCCGCTGTGCCTTGCACGCCGGACGGCAAGCTGCGCCGCCGCATCGCCCAGCGCCACAGCACCCTGAACGGCCAGGCGAGCTGCGCGAGCGCGCCGCGGCCGATCTCGTCGCGCACGCCGAGCGGGACGCCGCACGGGCCGGGCAGACAATAGGTGCGGAAGGCCTGGTCAAACACTGAGAACACGGTGGCGAAGTTCACGCCGGCGCCATCGGCTTCGCGGATGTGGTGCCAGCGGTGCGTCGCCGGCGAGATGAAGAGGCGAGCGAGCGGCCCGTAGGTCCACGGCAGGTCCATGTGGATGAAGAGGCCGTAGAAGTGACGCACGAGATTGTTGAGCATCAGCGCCCAGATCGGAAAGCCGAGCAGAGCGAGGAAGCTCGTGTCGATCAAAGCGGTGGTGAGGCGGTTGAACGGGTGGAAGCGCAGGCCCGTCGTCCACGTCATCGCATCGTCGCTGTGATGAATGGCGTGCGCCGGCCAGAGGAAGCGCGTGTGCTCGAGGCGATGGCGCCAGTAGCCGATGAAGTCGCCGGCGAAGACGGCGAGGATGGCGACGAGCCACACCGGCAACGCTGACCAGTGATCGGCGCTGAACAGGCGCAGGCCCGCCTGCTGCATCAAGCCCCCGGTGAAGGTGAGCGCCATGAGCAAGAGCGGCGTGACGACGGCGATGTCGAACGCGAACAGGAAAAGGTTGGTGCGCACTTGCGGCAGCGCCGTCCGGGCGATGCGGAAAGCTTCGCCGCCGCGGGCGATGAAGGCGATCAGCGCGAAGGCGAGCGCCGGCCAGATGAGGCCGGTGAAGGCGGTCCAGAACGCCGCGCCGGTTTGCGTGAGCAGCGCTTGCACGCTCAGCAAAATAGCACGCCCTCGCTGACTTTCACGGCTTTGCCGGCGATGCGCACCCCTGTGAGCCCGGTTCTGGCGATTTCCACTTCGAGCCCGATCAGCGAGGGGCGGCCCATTTCGACGCCTTGCAGGATCGGCAGCGTGTGCCAGCCGTCTGGCAAATCTTCAAAGCGCGCCAGCACGCCGGCGAACGCGGCCGCCGCGCCGCCGGTGGCGGGATCTTCGACGATGCCGATCTCGGGCGCGAACATGCGGGCGCGGAAGGCATGGTCGGCGGCGCGCTCGGCGCGGGTGTAGACGAACACTTCGGTGGCGCCGAGCGCCTCGGAGGTTTCGCTGCTGGTGAGCTTGGCGCGGCCGAGCGTTCCGGTGTCGGCGACGGGGATCATCACGAACGGCACGCCGGCGGAGAAGAGCGAGGGCGTGTGGCGGCCGAAGCCGATCTCGGCGGCGGCGAGGCCGAGCGCTGCGGCGCAGGCTTCCGGCGTCGGATCGGCGCCGGCGGGGGCCGAGAGTTTGGGCGCGGTGAATTCGGCGAAGCTTGCGCCGTCGGGATCGAGCTTCACGCCGCAGCGGACCGGGCCGACGCGCTCTTCGAGCACGAGGATGAGGTCGGCCGTTGCGTTTGCGTGGCGGCGCTCGGCCAGCGCGATGGCGCAGCCGATGGTGGGATGGCCGGCGAACGGGAGCTCCTTGGTCGGCGTGAAGATGCGGACGCTGGCTTCGTGCTGGGCGTAGTCCGGCGCGCGCACGAAGATGGTCTCAGAGAGATTGAACTCGCGGGCGATGGTTTGCATCTGCGCGTCGGAGAGATCGTCTGCGTCGAACACGACGGCGAGCGGATTGCCGGCGAAGCGCGTGTCGGTGAAGACGTCGTAGGTGGCGTAGGAGAGCTGCATGCGCCTTTCTTACGCGACCTGCGGGACGTCTCCTAGCGGGGTAAGAGCTTGCGCGAGCTGTGCGCGGAACTTGCGGTCGCGCTTCAGCGCGACTTCGCGGCTCATGGCTTCGCGGCGGGTGGGGTGGCGTTCGGCGTAGAGCAGCACCCAGACGCGCCCGCGCGTCGAGCGTGCGCCGCGGCCGGCATTGTGCGCGGTAAGGCGCTGGTCGAGATCGACGCACCAGCCGACATAGGTGCGGCGGTCGTGGCCGCGGACGCTGCCGAGGACGTAGACGTAGGCCCAGCCGCTCATCGCTTATCGCTGGTTCTGGCTGCCGGCGTGAGCGGACGCATCAAGCGGAAAATAGAAAGCACAAGTAAGATGACTCCGATCGCGGTGGACGCAATGATCACCGCGAAGCCGTCGAAATTGATGGACATCGACGTTTCATCGAGCACGCTCACTAGGACTGTTAGAAGCATCGGCAGCATTAGGAATAGCGCGAGCACCAAGCAGCCCGTCCAGAAGGCGCGATAGGTGCGCGGTCCTACCTTGATCACGCAAAGCCCCCGAAGTTCACGAATTTCGTTTCGAGATACTCCTCCAAGCCCTCAACTCCGCCTTCGCGGCCGAGGCCGCTTTCCTTCACGCCGCCGAACGGGATCACTTCGTTCGAGAAGATGCCGTCATTGATCGAGACCATGCCGCTCTCGATGCGTTCGGCGACGCGCCAGGCGCGGTGGATGTCTTTGGTGAAGAAGTAGGCGGCGAGGCCGAAGGGGGTGTCGTTGGCGATGGCGACGGCTTCGTCTTCGCTCTTGAAGCGGATCAAAGGCGCGACCGGGCCGAAGATTTCTTCGGTGTTGACACGCATGGTGCGGGTGACGTCGGTAAGGACGGTGGGCGTGTAGAATTGCGCGCCGGCGGGATGCTTCTTGCCGCCGGTGAGCGCGCTTGCGCCGGAGGCGAGCGCTTCTGCAACCATGCGTTCGACCTTTTCGATAGCTTTGTCATCGATCAGCGGGCCGATCTCGACGCCGTCCTGATCGCCGGGACCAACCTTGAGTTTGGCGACGGCTTCGGTGAGCTCTCGCGAGAACGCGTCATAGATCGAGTCTTCAACCAAGATGCGGTTGGCGCAGACGCAGGTTTGGCCGGCGTTGCGGAATTTGGACTGGATCGTGCCTTTGACGGCGAGGTCGAGATCGGCGTCGGCGAACACGATCAAGGGCGCGTTGCCGCCGAGTTCGAGCGAAATCTTCTTCACCGTCGAGCCGACGCAGAGCGCGCCGAGCTTCTTGCCGACTTCGGTCGAGCCGGTGAAGGAGAACTTCCGCACCAGCGGGCTTTCGCACAGCACTTTGCCGATCGCGGCGGCGTCATGGCCGGTGACGACGTTGAAGACGCCGGGGGGAAGGCCCGCTTGTTCGCCGAGTTCGGCGAGCGCGAGCGCGGTCAGCGGCGTTTGCGATGGCGGCTTCACCACGAAGGTGCAGCCGGCGGCGAGCGCGGGGGCGGCTTTGCGCGTGATCATCGCCATCGGGAAATTCCACGGCGTGATCGCGGCGGCGACGCCGACGGGCTGTTTGATGGTGGCGTAGCGGCGCGTCGGCGTGGTGGAGGGGATGACGCGGCCATAGGCGCGCTTGGCTTCCTCGCCGAACCATTCGACGAACGCCGCGCCATAGGCGGCTTCGCTCTTGGCTTCGGCGACCGGTTTGCCGCCTTCGAGCGAGATGAGTCGCCCGAGCCGGTCGAGATCGGCGGTCATCAGGTCGAACCATTTGCGCAGAATCTGCGCGCGCTCCTTGGCGGCCTTGCCCGCCCAGTCCGGAAACGCTTGGTGCGCCGCGGCGACGGCTTCTTCGGTCTCGGCGGCGCCGAAGTCCGGCACGTGCGCGATCACGCGCTGGTTGGCGGGGTTATAGACGGGAAAACGCTTCTCGCTCGCGCGCCATTGGCCGGCGATATAGGCGTCGGAGCGGAACGCGAGGTCCATGATGCGTGTTCCTTTTCAGGCGTCGGGTGTCAGGTGTCAGGTATCAGAATCGACGCGCGCTTGTCTCCCGATGCCTGACGCGGTTCCGAGATGGTGCTAGCCTGACACCTGACATCCGACACCTATGAAGGAGCGCCATGAGCTGGAAGGATATCCTGGTCATCGTGTCCGAAGCCGAGGGCGATGAATCCGCGCTTGCGCTGGGCGAGACGCTGGCGGGGCAGTGCGCCGAGTGTCACCTGTCGGCCGCGTTCCTGACGCCGCTGCCGGACGAGCCGCTGGCGTACGAGCCCACCGTGGTCGCCGGCGTGTGGGCGGAGCTGCTGGGCCGGGCGCGGCAGGAGGCGGAAGCCGAACGCAAGAAAGTGGAGGCGCGGATCGGGCGCACCGGCCGGACGGTCGAGCTGCGCAGCGCCGAGGCGCTGTCGCGCGACCTCGGCCGCGTCGCGGCGGTGCATGCGCGCTATGCCGATGTCGCGGTGATGACGCGGCCGTCGGAGGGGCCCGGCGCGGATTTGCGCGAAGAGATCATCGAAGGCGTCCTGTTTCACTCCGGCCGGCCGGCCTTGATCGCGCCGCCAGGCTGGAGCGGCAAGAGCATCGGCAAACGGGTGGTTGTCGCCTGGGATGCGAGCCGCGAGGCGACGCGGGCGCTTTCGGAAGCGGACGACATTCTGCAGTTCGCCGACGCGGTGACGGTGCTGACGGTCGACGCCAAGCCCAAGATGTTCGGCCACGGCGATCAGCCGGGCGCGAACATCGCCGCGCACCTGTCGCGCCGCGGCTTGCCGGCGGACGTGCGCAATGTCGACAGCATGGGTCGCTCGGCCTCGCTGGCGATTTTGGAGGAGGCGACGGCGCTGGGCGCCGATCTGGTGGTGATGGGCGGTTACGCGCATTCACGGCTGCGCGAGCTGGTGTTCGGCGGCGCGACGCGTGAGCTGCTGCGGACCGCCACCGTGCCGCTGCTGATGGCGCACTGAGATGGATTTCAACTGGTCCGCCTTCGACGGCCTGCTCGGCGTTCTGCTCGTCATCGTGCTGATCTGGGTGGCGCTTAAGATCGTGAAGCGGATCGTGATCGGAGTGATCGTGATCGTGCTCGCCGCCGTCGCGTTCTTCACGCTGCACTATGGCGAGCTGCCCTTTAGCGGCTAGGCATGGTAGCCGAATTCAAAGTACGTGATCTCACCTGTGATCGGATCATAGATCGCGCCGAAACTCTCTGATCCGCCGTCGCGAAGCGGAATATAGCTAGTTCTCCAATTCTGACCGGCGCGCTCGTACATGTCGCGGCGCTCGCCGCAGATCGCGATCAGCGGGCGTCCGTCGAGACTGAATCCGGAGTAGCGCCTGATATAGTCCTCTGGCGCGAACTGCACGTGCTTGTAGAAAGCTGCGTCTAGCTCAAGTTCGGGGACCAGACGTTCGAGGAGCGCGGTCTCTAACTGCTCGATCATCTTTACCGTTGGCGTCCAATTGCTGCCAGCAATCGAGGACATACGCCCGCAGGTGGCGCTGTTAAACAACTCATGTTCGGCGATCGCGCTCGAGTTCGGCCGAAAGGAGGGGCCTGTTGGTGCTTGCGTGCAGGCGGCCGCCATAATTACGAGAGCGGCGCCGATTGATCTGAGAATGATCATGTTCTTGACTAGCCTCGAGTGCCCCACACACGGACCACTCCGTCTGAGCCGGAAAATACACCTCAGTACGGGCCGTTGAAGGCGAAGTGCGAGACTTGCCGCGTGGCGGGATCGTATTCGGCGCCGAACGTGATCGCGCCGCCGTCGCAGATCAGCACCGGCTGCGTGCGCCAGTCGAACGCTTGCGCCGGACCGCTGGCGTTCTGAATCGCGCTCTCGTCGACGCCGTTGACGTAAATGATACGGCGTCCGTCGATCATGAAGCCGGCATATTGCCGGTAATAGCCGCCGGGCGAGGGGCTTTGGCCGCGCGCTTCCATTTCGCGGGCGACGCGCAGGATGAGGTCGTCCTCGACCCGTTCGATTTGCGCCTCGTCCGGCGTCCACACGTCCTCGACTGGACCAGGCGAGATGCGGCTGCATTGGCCCGCAAGCGTGCGCGCGGCGTCGCCGGATAGAACGGTGCGCGTATCGTCGGTCCAAAGCTCGGCGACTTCTTCCTGAACCGCGCCGCTCGTATCGGGCGCGGTCGGTTGGGCGCAGGCGGCCAGCGCAAAGAACAGCAGCGGCAGAAGGCGGGTCGCAGCGGCCATCTTTGTCCTCGTCCGTGACCCTTGTGTGCCTCTGGCGCCACACTAAGTCTAGGCACAAGAACAACTCATGCCACGTTGATGGGCCGCAACGGAGGTCGGCGTGGGACGCCGTAAGGGTCGATCATGGACTTGGAAAAGCTCACCGAGCGTGCTCGCGGATTCGTGCAGGCGGCGCAGACGATCGCCATCCGCGAACAGAACCAGCAGCTGGAAACGCAGCATTTGCTGAAAGCGCTGTTGGATGACCGCGAAGGTCTCGCGGCGCAATTGCTGACCAATGCCGGCGCCAACGCGCGCGCCGCCGCCGAGGAGGCTGACAGGGCCGTGCAAGCGCTGCCGAAGGTGCAGGGCGGCGGCGACCGGCTTTATGCGGCGACCTCGTTCACGCGCGCGCTCGACGCCGCCGATCAGGCGGCGACCAAGGCCGGCGACAGCTATGTGACGGCCGAGCGGCTGCTGTTCGGCCTCGCCATCGCCGACGGCAAGGCCGCCGACATTCTGAAGAAGGCGGGGCTGACGCCGCAGAAGCTGGAAGCGGCTATTCAGGAGCTGCGCAAGGGCCGCACGGCGCAGTCGGCCTCGGCGGAGGATCAATACGACGCGCTGAAGAAGTACGCGCGCGACCTCACCGAAGACGCCCGCAAGGGCAAGCTCGATCCGGTGATCGGCCGCGATGAGGAGATCCGCCGCACCATTCAGGTGCTGTCGCGCCGGACCAAGAACAATCCGGTGCTGATCGGCGAACCGGGGGTCGGCAAGACGGCGATCGCCGAAGGGCTCGCACTGCGCATCGTCAATGGCGATGTGCCCGAGAGCCTGAAGCACAAGAAGCTCTTGGCGCTCGACATGGGCGCGCTGATCGCCGGCGCGAAATATCGCGGCGAGTTCGAGGAGCGGCTGAAAGCGGTGCTGGCCGAAGTGCAATCGGCCGAGGGCGGCATCATCCTCTTCATCGACGAGCTGCATACGCTTGTCGGCGCCGGCAAGACCGAAGGGGCGATGGACGCCTCGAACTTGCTGAAGCCGGCCTTGGCGCGCGGCGAACTCCATTGCGTCGGCGCGACGACGCTCGATGAATATCGCAAGCACGTTGAGAAGGACGCCGCGTTGGCGCGGCGTTTCCAGCCGGTGTTCGTCGAGGAGCCGAGCGTCGAGGATTCGATTTCGATTCTGCGCGGGCTGAAGGATCGCTACGAGCAGCACCATGGCGTGCGCATTTCGGATGCGGCGATCGTGGCGGCGGCGCAGCTGTCGCACCGCTACATCACCGACCGCTTCCTGCCGGACAAGGCGATCGATCTGATGGACGAGGCGGCCTCGCGTTTGCGCATGCAGGTGGATTCCAAGCCCGAGGAGCTGGACGAGCTCGACCGGCGCACATTGCAGCTCAAAATCGAGCTGGAAGCGCTGAAGAAAGAGAAGGACCCGGCCTCGCAGGAACGGGTGCGCAAGTTGGAAGACGAGATCGCCCAGCTGGAGACGCGCTCGGCCGAGCTGACTGCGGCATGGAGCGCGGAGAAGCAGAAGCTGCAGGTCACCGCGAAGTCGAAGGAAGAGCTGGAGCGGGCGCAGAAGGATTATGACGACTCCGTGCGCCGCGGCGATCTCGCGCGCGCTTCGGAGCTGAAGTACGGGCGCATTCCGCAGCTCGAAAAGCAGATCGCCGACGCCGAGAAGGCGGGCGGCGACGGCGGCGGGCTGGTGAAGGAGGTCGTCGACGCCGAGGCTATCGCTGCCGTGGTGTCGCGCTGGACCGGCGTGCCGGTCGAGAAAATGCTGGAAGGCGAGAAGGCCAAGCTGCTGGCGATGGAAGATCAGCTGCGCGGGCGCGTGATCGGCCAGGAGCCGGCGCTGCGCGCGGTGGCGGACGCAGTGCGGCGCGCGCGTGCGGGTCTGCAGGATCCGAACCGGCCGATCGGGTCGTTCATGTTCTTGGGCCCGACCGGCGTCGGCAAGACGGAGCTCACCAAGGCGCTCGCCGAATTCCTGTTCGACGACGAACATGCGCTGACGCGCATCGACATGTCGGAATACATGGAGAAGCACTCGGTCGCGCGGCTGATCGGCGCGCCGCCCGGCTATGTCGGCTACGAGGAAGGCGGGGCGCTCACGGAAACGGTGCGGCGCCGGCCTTATCAGGTGATTCTGTTCGACGAGATCGAGAAGGCGCATCCGGACGTGTTCAACGTCCTCCTGCAAGTGCTGGACGATGGCCGCTTGACCGACGGCCAGGGCCGCACGGTCGATTTCAAGAACACGATCCTGATCATGACCTCGAACGCCGGCGCGCAATATCTCGCCGAGCAGCCGGAGGGCGCCGATGTCGAGGATGTGCGCAAGCCGGTGATGGACGAAGTGCGCATGCGCTTCCGGCCGGAATTCCTCAACCGGATCGACGAGATCATCCTGTTCAAGCGCCTGGAGCGCGCGCAGATGAGCGCGATCGTCGACATCCAGCTGAAGCGGCTGGATCGGCTGCTCGCGGCGCGCAACATCAGCATGGAGCTCGACGCGCGCGCGAAAGCGGAATTGGCCAAGCGCGGTTACGATCCGGCCTGGGGCGCGCGGCCGTTGAAACGCGTGATCCAGAAGGACGTGCAGGACCCGCTGGCGCGACTGATTTTGGAGGGCCGCATCAAGGACGACGACCACGTCGTCGTCAGCTTCGACGGCAACGACTTCCTCTTCAACGGCGCCAGCCACCAAGCAGCGGCTTAGGCGGAGGCCAGAAGTCAGAAAATCAGAAGTCAGAAGGCGCCCGGTCGATTCTGACTTCTGACATCTGGTTTCTGGCTTCTGATTATGGCTCCGTCTTCTCGTTGTCGTCGGTCGCGCGTTCGACGGATTGCGCGGCTTCGTTGGTGGCGTCTTCCACGGCTTCGCCGGCTTCGTGCGCGGCGTCGCCGATCTGTTCGCCGGCGCCTTCGAGCGTGTCGCCGGTTTCGCCGGCGGCTTGTTCGGTTTCTTGTTCGGCTTCGTTGACATCGGCCTGGTTGCAGGCGGCGAGGCTTAAAGCGGCGGCGGCGGCCGCAGCGGCGATCAGCAGTCTCATCACTTTTCCTCCTCGGCGTCTCCTTCGGCGCCCGCACTTACAACGCCGTCAGGGAGGAACAGTTCGTCCCAAAAGCGGCCAACTCGGCCGGGCGAACGGATGGGAACCTTGACGGTCGCCGCCGCATTCAGCGGCGTTGACAGCGTGAGGCATGGGGTGAAGCGCAAGCTCGGGTCTTTGCTGGAGTTGGCGCGGCGCGAGATTGTCGCGGTGGCGGCGTTCTTCGGCGCGGCGCTGGCGCTGCTCGGGTTCGCCGAGATCACCGACGAAGTGACCGAGGGCGAAGGGGAGGCGCGTTGGTTCGACGAGAGCCTGCTGCTGGCGCTGCGCACTAGCGATCCGGCCGATCCGATCGGCCCGCGCTGGTTCGAGGAGGCGGTCGCCGAGATCACGGCGCTCGGCGGCTTCGGCGTGCTCGCGCTGGTGACGCTGCTGGTGCTCGGCTGGCTGGCGCTGCAGAAGAAATGGGCGGACGCGGTGCTCGTGTTGGCGGCGACCTTGGGCGGCACGGCGATCAGCGAAGGCCTCAAAGTAGGCTTTGCGCGCCCGCGGCCCGATCTCGTCGCGCACGTGGCGGACGTCACCAGCATGAGTTTTCCGAGCGGCCACGCGATGCTCTCGGCGGTGACATATCTGACGCTCGGCGCGCTGCTCGCGCACACGCAGGACCGCACGCGCGAACGCAGCTACATTCTGGGCGCCGCGATAGTGATGACGCTGCTGATCGGCATGAGCCGGATCTATCTCGGCGTGCACTGGCCGACCGACGTGCTGGCCGGCTGGTGTCTCGGCGCGGCCTGGGCGCTGCTGTGCTGGCTGGCGGCGACGCTGCTGACGAAAAAGGCGGCGCCCGCTTGAGCGCCGCCTCGGCTTCGAGTTCTGGTCCGATCAGAATTCCTGCCAGTCGTCGTTCGCGATGGCGGCCGCGGCGGCGCCGCCTGCGGAAATGCGGCGGACCGGCGTGGACTTTGCGGCCGGCTTCGGATTGACGGATCTCGGTGCGGAGGTTCTCGCCGGCGCCGCAGCTAATGTCTGGCCGATATTGAATTTGGCGACGAGGGCCGCGAGTTCGGCGGCTTCCTTGGCGAGCGCGTGACTGGCGGCTGTGCTCTGCTCGACCATGGCCGCGTTCTGTTGCGTGCCTTGATCCATCTGGTTCACCGCCGTGTTCACTTGGCTGAGGCCCGTCGCCTGCTCCTCGGCGGAGGCGGCGATCTCCCGCACGAGGCCGTCGATTTCCGCCACGCGGGCGATAATGCGTGAGAGCGTCTCGCCCGTGTCGCCAACGAGGCGCGCGCCGCTTTCCACCTGCTGCGAGCTGGCGGAGATCAGCGCCTTGATCTCCTTGGCGGCTTCGGCCGAACGCTGCGCCAGAGCGCGCACTTCGGACGCGACCACCGCGAAGCCGCGTCCGGCGTCGCCGGCGCGCGCCGCTTCGACGCCGGCATTGAGCGCGAGCAGATTGGTCTGGAACGCGATCTCGTCGATGACGCCGATGATCTGCGCGATCTGCTGCGCCGATTTCTCGATCTCCTGCATCGCTGCGATTGCGCCCTTCATCACCGCGCCGCCTTGCTCGGCGTCGCTGCGCGCGGTGGCGACCGCTTGATGCGCTTGGCGCGAACCGTCGGCTGCGCGCTTGACCGTCGCGGTGATCTGATCGAGCGCCGCCGCGGTTTCTTCGACGCTCGCAGCTTGCTGTTCGGTGCGGCGCGAGAGATCGTCGGCGCCGCCGCTGATCTCGCCGGCCCCGCCGCGGATGCCTTCACTGGCGGCGGAGATGACCTTCATCGTCTCCTGCAGCTGGTTCATGGCCGCGTTGAAATCGTCCTGCAGCTTCCTGTATTCGCCGGGAAAGTCGCGGCTGATGCGATAGGTCAGCTCGCCTCGCGCCAGGTTCGAGAGGCCGTCGGCGAGGCCGGAGACCACGAGGGCTTGCTCGGCGGCCGCCTTACGTTGCGCTTCTTCGTTGCTGGCGCGTTCGGCTTCGGCGGCTTCGCGTTGCTCGGCGGCTTCCGCTTCGAGTCGCAGCTTGTCGATCGCCGCGTCCTTGAAGCCCTGCACGGCGGCGGCCATTTCGCCGATCTCGTCCTTGCGGCCCATGCCTGGAACGGCGACCGAGTTGTCGCCGGCGGCGAGCCGGGCCATGGTCTGCGTCATCTGCCCAACCGGTGTGGCGATGCTGCGGGTCAGCAGCCAGCCCATCGCAAACGCGATTGCCGCAGAGAGGACGCCGCCGACGATCAGCACCAGGTCGGCATTATTCACCGACGCCGCTTGCTCTTCTCCGCGTCGGACCAGCTGTTCTTCCTGGTAGGTCAGCATCTCGCCGATCTTGTCGCGTATGTCGCCAAGGCGCGCCGAGGCGATGATTTGCGCGCCTTCCGCGCGAGTCGCCGGATCGGCGACAAGAGCGGCGCCGCGTTCGAAGTCTTGGCGAAGTTCGCCGACCATTGCGATGATCTGACCTGCGCGCTCGCGCTGTTCCGGGAAGATCGTCACGTCCCGATACTCGGTGATGGCCTCGTCGAACGCCGCGGCGAACTGTGCGGCGTCCTCCAGCCGTGAAGGATTGGCGTCGATCGAATAGCCGCGCATGGTCGATTGCTGCTCGACCAACTGGACGTACGCCTTTTCGATGAGAAGCGTGCGTTCGTTGACGGCGTCGACCTGTTCGATCTTTGCGCCGAGGTCGTGCAGGCCGAAGTACAACATGGTACTGGCGCCCGCCGAGGTGGCGATCAGAGCGGCGAACGCGACGACGAGTTTCCGCGATATCTTGAGATTATCGAGCGACATTGGTCCTTCCCAGCGGTTCTGCGGCTTCGCGCAGTCTTTCGCGGGGAAGCTGGCCGCCAGCACTTAAGCGGACCTGAATTGAACTGCATTTGACCGGCCTGCCGAGGAGCGCCGCGCCGTCGGCAAACTCTCGTTAAGAGGGCGTACGCGGTCGCGACGCGATGCCCTCAGCCGCCGGCGACGACGTCCCACTCTGCGCCGGCGGAGCTGACGGCGCGTGACTGTGCCACGATCGACCCGTTCATGATCCATACATAAACGAGGCCGCCGAGATCGTCGTTGCGCCACAGGATGTCGCTGCGGCCGTCGCCGTCATAGTCGCCGACGCCGGCGATCGCCCATTCGTTTCCAACCTGAGCGCTGGTCGCCGCCGCGCTCATGATTTCCGCGCCGTCCATGCGCCAGATCGCGGTGAGTCCGTTCTCATGGCGCCAGAGCAGGTCTTCGCGGCCGTCGCCATCGAAATCGCCGACGCCGGCTATCGCCCATTCGAGCCCGGGCTGTGCGCTCGTCGCCGCGGCGGCGACGGCGCTCGCCCCGTCCATGCGCCAAACCACGGTCGCGCCGCCTTCGTTGCGCCAAACGATGTCGTCGCGGCCGTCGCCGTCGAGATCGCCGAGTGCGGCGATGCTCCAATCCAGACCGACCTGCTGCGCCGTCGCCGTGGCGGCGGCGACGTCGAGCCCAGTCGCGCCCATCATCCAAATCGCCGTCACGCCCGAGCCGTCGCGCCACAGGATGTCGTCGCGCCCGTCGGCATTGAAGTCGCCGGTTTGGGCGATCTGCCACTCGGCGCCGACTTGAAGTGAAGTGAACCCTGCGCCGGCGATTGCGCCGCCGTCCATGCGCCAAACGAAGGTAAGCCCATCGTCGCGGCGCCAAAGGATGTCGTCGCGGCCGTCGCCATCGAAGTCCGCCGTATTGGCGACCGCCCATTCCAGTCCGACCGCGCCAAGGTAGGCGTGGGAAACAAGACCAGCGCCAGCGACCTCCCAGCTGACCAGCGCGCCGTCCGCGCCGCGGAACAGCACGTCGGAGGTGCCGTTGCCGCTGAAGGTCTGCTGCGCCGGATCGAGATAGATGTCGCGGTCGCTGAAGCGGATGCGCTCGACGCTGTTCAGCGTATCGCCGCCTTCAGCCGAGACCGTCCAGGCGCCGCTCGCATTGCGCGTCCAGATCGCGCCGCTCGAAGCGCCGGCGTAGATAGCAGTATCGAACCCGGCGCCGCCGCTGATCACGTCGGCGCCGGCGTTGCCGGTGAGCAAGTTTGCGGCGGCGTTGCCGATGATGGTGTCGGCGCCGGCGCCGCCGACGGCGTTCTCGATGGTGACGCCGCGGGCGATCGAGATATTGCCGATCATCGCGCCGGTCGAATGGAATCCGGCGCTGGAGAAGGATTCCGCGCGCAGATCGATGTGCGAGTTGGTCGCGTAGCCGGACAGGTTGAGCGTGTCCTCGCCGCCGGCGTCCCAGATGCAGAAGATCGCACCCTGCGAAGCAGAGGCGATCGTGAACACGGCGTGGCCGGTGTTGCCGCCGAAGCCGTAGACGGTGTCGCCGGTCCGCGTCGTCATGTTGGCGCCGTAGAGATATTGCGCCGCGGCGATGTCGTACATTTGCGGCGCAGTGACGTAGTAATTGCCGTACGAGGCGCCGGTATTGGTCTCGCTGAAATAGCTCATCACTGTGAACTGACGCGTGTCCTGCCAGAAGTCGGCGTCGTTCACATAGGTCGCGCCACCCGCAGCGCCGCCGTCATATTCGCTCGGATGCAGGATGCCGATGGCGTGGCCGATCTCGTGCAGCAGGATCTGCGCGCCGAGTGGGAGTGCGAGCGGGTTGGCGTCGTAGTCGCGCGAGACATTCACCCAGATGTCGCCGTTCTGCAGATTGCCGGCGGTGGCGCCGGGCTCGGGCAGATAAGTGAAGGCGGAGAATTGCGGCGGCCCATTGATGAAATTGCCGAACAGGATCGCGCCGGTGTTGGCGTAGCCCGCGCCCGAGCGCACGAAGGAGATGTTGGCGACCTCGGACCAGAGATCGAGCAGCTCCTCGGCGACGCCGATCTGGATGGCGTTGAACTGCGCGAAGCCGGAGACGCCGCTGAAGCTCGGCACGGGGCCCGTCGCGCGGAAGCCGTAGGTGATGGTGATCGGCGTTGCGAGCGTCGCGCTCCAGCTCCAGCCTTCGCGGTTGAGCTGCGCGGCGCCTTGGTCCCAGGAGAAGTAAGGCAAACCGTTCGGGGCCGTGCCGGCCGTCGGCGTTTGGAAGTCGGCCGGCGGCTCGGCGCCCGTGCTCCAGGCGGAGAGTGAAGTCGATCGCGGCATGGCGCCCTCCCAGGCGAGCAATGCTAGGCCGCCGCCGCCGCGCGCCAACGCCGTTGCGACCAGTCGCCATCACGCGCTGGTGAACAGGGCCGTGAAAAACCGCTTGAGCCGGCCCCTGGGGCTGGCCTTCTCATGCGGGCCGTTCGAGGAAAGGCGGCGTGATGAAGGCCAACGTGTTCCAGGAGACCGCGGCGGCGGTGGCGAAGCGCTTCGGCGTTTCGGTCAAGGCGCTGCGCGTCTACGAGGAGGCGGGACTGCTGAGGCCGGCGCGGACGGTGGCGGGCTGGCGCATCTATCGCCAGCCTGAGATCGAGCGGCTCAGCGCGATCTTGGCGCTGAAGCATCTCGGCCTGCCGCTGAAGCGCATCGGCGACCTGCTGCGCGGCTCAGGCGATCTCGCCGCGGCGCTGGCGCTGCAGGAAGCCGCGCTCGAGGACGCGAAAGCCGAAGCCGAAACGGCGCTGGCGCTCGTGCGTTCGGCGCGCGCAAAGCTGGCCGAACGGCGCAGCCTTTCCCCGGACGAGCTGGGAAAACTCGTCAGGAGTACGGCCATGTCGGAATTCAAGTGGAACGACAAGATGGAAGCGTTGGCGCAGAAGCACTACACGCCCGAGCAATTGCAGGAGCTGCGCGCGCGGCCGTTCACGGCCGAGGATCAAGCGCGCGTGACGGCGGCGTGGGAGAAGATCTACGCCGACATCGATGCGCTGGGCCCGAACGCCGAGCCCGGCTCGGATGCGGCGCTGGAGATCGGTCGCCGCGCGCAGGCGCTGATCGGCGAATTCACGCAGGGCGATCCGGCGCTGTTCAAAGCGGCGGGCGCGATGAATCGCGACGCGATGCAGGATCCGGAACTCGCGAAGCAATTGCCGTCGCAAGCGCACTGGAGCTTCATGGGCCGCGTGTTCGAGGCGCTGAAGCAAAGCGGCGGCTGAGGGTTTCCGTCATTCTGGGGCTTGGCGATGCGCGCGGACCGTGAGCCTTGGGCTCCCGGCGCTCGATTCACGCCCCAGGATGACGACCTCTCCAGGATGCGTGCGCCCGCTTGAGCGATCCTTGCGTTCGTGAAACAGTGCCTCCCTGGCCTCCAAACGAGGCCGCATAAGCGAGAAGCGGCGCCTGCCGCTGGGCGCCGCCCCATCCCCCAGAGGGAAAGAAAGGGAGGTAGCGCGCCATGCCTGAAAGCAAATCGGCAAATGTGGTGAGGGCAATCGCCGTCGTCGGTCCGACCGGGGCGGGCAAGACGGCGTTGATCCAAGCTCTGGCTTCGGCCGCCTCGGGCGGTTCGGGCGCCGCCCCGAACGCCGCCGGCCAAAGCACCGAAACTCAGTTCACCGCGATCGACTTCATGGGCGACCATTACGCGCTGATCGATGCGCCCGGCGCCGTCGACTTCTTGGCCGACGCGGACTTCGCGTTGCCGGGTGTCGACCTCGCCATCGTCGTCGCCGATCCCGATCCGGACAAGGCCGTGCTGGTACAGCCGTTCTTGAAGCTGCTCGAAGAGATGAACATCCCGCGCGCTTTGTTCATCAACAAGATCGACCAGGCGCGCGGGCGCATCCGCGATCTTTTGGAATCCTTGCAGCCGGTTTCGACGACGCCTTTGGTGGCGCGGCAGATTCCGATCTGGCAGGACGAACGCGTCACCGGCTTTGTCGATCTCGCACTTGAACGCGCGTTTCTGTACCAGCAGGGCAAGCCCTCGCAGATCGTCGACATTCCGAAGGACATGTCCGAGCGCGAAACCGAAGCGCGCTTCCACATGATGGAGCAGCTGGCCGATTTCGACGATACGCTGATGGAGCAATTGCTGTCGGACGTGACGCCGGACCGCGACACCGTGTTCGCGGATCTCGTGCGCGAGATGCGCGAAGGATTGATCGTGCCGGTGTTTTTCGGCTCGACGGCGCAGGGCAATGGCGTGCGGCGGCTGCTCAAGGCGTTCCGGCACGACACGCCGGCGCCGAGCTTCGCGGCGGCGCGATTGGGGCTCGAGGGCGCGGGCGCCTACGTGATGAAAATCTCGCACGCGGGACAGGCCGGCAAGCTCGCCTATGCGCGCGTGTTCGGCGGCGCCATGAGCGACCAGGATCAGCTGACGCTGAGCGATGGGTCGACGCAGCGACCAGGGGCGCTGTTCGCGGTCAATGGCTCGCAGGTCAAAAAGGTCTCGCGCGCGCCTGAGGGCGATGTCGTCGCCATCGGCAAACTCGATCCGGTCGCGGCCGGCGATCTGCTCGCGGCGAGCGGCAAGCAGGAGATCAAGGTCAACTTCAAAAAGCGCTATCCAGTCTATCAGCTCGCCATCGCGACGAAGGATCGGAAGGACGACGTGCGCTTGTCTGGCGCGCTGCAGAAGCTGGTCGAGGAAGATCCGGGCCTTGCCGTGAAGCACGATCAGACCACACACGAAATTCTGCTGCAGGGCCAAGGCGAGCCGCACCTGCGTGCGGTGCTGGAGCGGCTGAAGAACCGGTTCGGCGTCGATGTCTCGACTGCGCCGCCGTCCACCCCATACCAGGAAAGCCTACGCAAGCCGGCAGAAGTGCGCGGCCGGCACAAGAAGCAGACCGGCGGGCACGGCCAGTTCGGCGATTGCGTCATTCAGGTGAAGCCGCTGCCGCGCGGCGAGGGTTTCCAGTTCGTCGACAAGATCACGGGCGGGGCGATTCCGCGGCAATGGATTCCTGCGGTCGAAGCCGGCGTGAAGGACGCGATGCAGAAGGGCGCGATCGGCTTTCCGGTCGTGGATGTTTCCGTGACGCTGATCGACGGCTCGTTCCACTCGGTGGATTCCTCCGAGCACTCGTTCCAGATGGCGGGCCGCATCGGCATGCAGGAGGCGATCGAGAAATGCGGCTCGGTGCTGCTGGAGCCGATCGAGAAGCTGACCATCTACACGCCGAACTGGGGCACGCCGAAGATCAACTCGGCCGTGTCGGCGCACAACGGCCAAATTCTCGGCTTCGAAGCCCGCGAAGGCTGGCCGGGCTGGGATCGCGTCGATGTCTATCTGCCGCATGCGGAACGGCAGAACTTCATCATCGAACTGCGTTCGCTGACACAAGGGTTGGCGACGTTCGAAGCCGAGTTCGACCACATGGTCGAAGTCAGCGGCCGGCGCGCCGACGAAGTGGCCAAACGCGCGCAGCCCAGCGCGGCGTAAGATTCCCCTCGCTCCGCGGAGCGTTAGCGAAGCGGGGAAGGGGTTAGGGGAGGGGGAAGTACACTGTCCCCCTCCCTCGCGGCTTCGCCGCTTTCCCTCGCTGCGCGGGGCGAGGATGCTCAGCGCAGCACCAATTGCGTTTGGATCACCAGCGCGATGGTCTTGCCGTCTTCGCCGGTGATCTTGGTTTGCCAGACGCTGGTGGTGCGGCCCGCGTGTATGGGTGTTGTCTCGGCGCTGACGGTGGCCCCGGCCTTCGCCGCGCCGAGGAAGTTGGTCTTGCTTTCGAGGGTCGTCGTGCCTTTGGCGTCCGGCGGCAGCGCGAGATGGGCGCCGATCGCGCCGAGCGTGTCGGCCAGCGCCATGGCCGCGCCGCCATGCAGCGTCCCGCCAGTGGTGCAGAGCTCCGGGCGCACGAGCAGGCGCGCGCTCACGCGCTCGGGCGAGGCCTCGACGATCTCGACGCCCATGGTCTTGGCGAACGGGATGATGTCGGCGCTGATCGAACTCATGTCGGCGTCTCCTTGGCGGCGGCGTGGGCGATGCGGCGTTCGTGATAGGCGGCGAACAGGCAGGCGGCGATGATGAAAGCGGCGCCGATATAGATCTGAATGCGCGGCGTCTCGTGGAAGACGACGAAGCCGATCGCGCTCGCCCACAGCAATTCGGTGTAGTGGATCGGGGCGAGCTGTTGCGCTTCGGCGCGCGCATAGGCTTTCGCCATCAGATACATGAAGCCGGCGGCGAGCGCGCCCATCAGCACGAAGAACGGCCAATCCTCCGCCCGCGGCGGCGGTGAAACGGCGATGGCGGGTGCGGCGACGATGAGCGCGGGAATGAAGCTCGTCATCAGCCCGACGATCGGCGCGCCGTCGGTCTGCGCCCGTGCGCGCAGCAGCACCATGGCGATGGAGAACAGGCAGGCCGAAACGAGCACGGCGGCGACGCCGAGCGTGTGCAGCGGCGATTCGTCCGCCGGCGGCGCGCCCTGCGTCGCCGTCAGGACGCCGACGAAGCCGATGCCGGCGGCGAGCAGGCTGGCCGGCCGCACGCGTTCGCCGAGCATCGGCCAGGCGACGAACGGCACGATCAGCGGATAGATGAAGGAGAGCGTCACCGCCTCCGCGAGCGGCAGCACGGTGAGCGCCCAGAAGAACGTCATCGCTGTTCCGGCGATGACGAAGCCGCGCACGGCGTGTGCGCCCCACATCTCGCGCGTAATGACAGGGCGGCCGGCGTGAACCCAGATGCCGTAGGCGAAGATCGTGCCGATGGCGTAGCGGGCAAAGCCCACCAACAGAATGTGGTTGGTCTGGCCAAGCCACTTGATGGTGGCGTCCATCGCCGAGCCGGCGACGATCGCCAGCGTCAGCACCAAAGCTGGCGGAAGACGGCCGAACATGAAAACTCCCCGCGCGCGTTTAAGCGCACGGGGAGCTGAGCTGCAATCGCTGCGAGGCGATTACGGAGTCGTCGCCGGCGGAGTCGTCGTGGTGGTGTCGCCAGCCGGCGGCATGGATTCGCCTTGCTGCGCTTCATCGGCCTGCTCGCCGGCTTCTTCCATCGGCCCTTGGCCCATGTTGGTTTCGCCGGTCGTGGACTGTTCGTAAGCGGTGTCGGCTTGTTCGCCAGCCTCTTCGTTTGGCCCCTGGCCGCAAGCGGCGACGCTCAGCAACGCGGCGGCCGCGCCCGCAGCCAGCACAGACTTCAACATGTGATTTCTCCTGATATGTCCCAGTCTGGCGGCGCACGCCGCCGGGGTCATAAACGTGGTGTCATGGTAAGCGGTTCCATGGGCCAGTTGCGCGGCCGGTGGCGACGGGCGCTGGCGCAGCCGAGACGAGCGGCTATAAGGCGCCGAAAGAGGGAACAATGGCCGCCGACCTGACCGAAGACCAACACATGATCGTCGAGACTGCGCGTTCGTTCGCGCAGGACAGGCTGCGCCCGAACGCAGCGCGCTGGGAGGAGGAGGGCCTCGACCGGGGCGTGCTGAAGGAGTTGGCCGGTCTGGGCTTCGCCGGCATCTATGTCGGCGAAGAGCATGGCGGCTCCGGCCTCACCCGGCTCGACGCGGCCTTGATCTTCGAAGAGCTGTCGCGCGGCTGCGTGGCGACCTCGGCGTTTCTCTCCATTCACAACATGTGCGCCTGGATGATCGACTCGTTCGGCGCCGCCGAGCAGCGCGCGCAATGGCTGCCGCAGCTGACGACGATGGAGAAGATCGCCTCCTATTGCTTGACCGAGCCCGGCTCGGGCTCGGACGCCGGCGCGCTGCGGACGACCGCGAAGCCTGAAGGCAATTCGCTCTACGTGATCAACGGCTCGAAGGCGTTCATTTCCGGTGCGGGCTTTTCCGATCTCTATGTGCTGATGTGCCGAACCGGCGAGGAGGGGCCGAAGGGCGTCTCGACCGTGCTGGTCGAGGACGGAACCCCTGGGCTCTCGTTCGGCAAGGCCGAAGACAAGATGGGCTGGCGCGCGCAGCCGACGGCGATCGTGAACTTCGAGGATTGCCGCGTGCCGGTAGAGAACCGCATCGGCCCGGAGGGCGAAGGCTTCAAGTACGCGATGCGAGGCCTCGATGGCGGGCGCCTCAACATCGCCGCCTGTGCGTTGGGCGGCGCGCAGGACGCGCTCGATCGTGCGCTTGCGTACGTGAAGGAGCGCAAGCAGTTCGGCAAACGCATCGCCGATTTCCAGAATACGCAATTCGTGCTGGCGGACATGGAGACCGAACTCGCGGCTTCGCGCGCGCTGCTGCACCAGGCGGCGCGCAAGCTCGACGCGAAAGCGCCGGACGCGACCAAATATTGCGCGATGGCCAAGCGCTTCGTCACCGACACCGCGTTCAAGGTGGCGGACCAGGCGCTGCAGCTGCATGGCGGCTACGGCTATTTGGCCGACTACGAGGTCGAGCGCATCGTCCGCGATCTGCGTGTGCACCGCATCCTCGAAGGCACCAACGAGATCATGCGCGTCATCGTCTCGCGCGAAATGCTGAAGGGATGAGGCGGCGCGACGTCGTCGCGGGCGCGCTGGCGCTGGGAGGATGCGCGAGCATGGGTGTCGAGAATTCGCGCCGGCCGATCGTCATCGCCCATCGCGGCGCCAGTGGCGAGCGCCCGGAGCACACTTTGGCGGCATATCGGCTGGCGATCGCGCAAGGCGCGGACTTCATCGAGCCGGATTTGGTGATGACCAAAGACGGCGTGCTGGTGTGTCGGCACGAGAACGAGATCTCCGGAACGACGGATGTCGGCGCGCGGCCTGAATTCGCGGATCGGCGCAAAAAGAAGACGGTCGATGGCGTCGCCGCGGCCGGCTGGTGGGTTGAGGATTTCACGCTCGCCGAACTGAAGACGCTGCGCTGCAAGGAGCGGCTGCCGCAGCTTCGACCCGCGAACATGGCCTTCGACGGGCGGGAGGAGATTCCGACGTTCGCGGAGGCCCTGGCGCTGGCGCTTGAATCCGGCGTCGGCGTCTATCCGGAGCTGAAGCATCCGACGTTCTTGCGCGAGCAGGGGCTGGATCCCGTGCCGGCCTTTATCGCAGCAGTGCGCGAAGGCGGCGCCCAGCGCGCGGCTGATGCGATGTTCGTGCAGTGCTTCGAGATCGGGGCGCTACGGCAATTGGCTGAGATGTCGTCGATCCGCTGGAACTGCGTGCAGCTGGTCGCGGCGAGCGGCGGGCCGTGGGACAGGCGCGAGCTGAGCTATGCCGACATGCTGAGCGACGCCGGCTTGCGCGCGATTGCTGAGTACGCGCGCGGCATCGGCCCGGAGAAATCACTGATCATTCCGCGCGGCGCCGACGGGCGCTCCTTGGCGCCGACGGATCTCGTCGCACGCGCCCATTCGGCGACCTTGGTGGTGCATCCGTGGACGTTCAGGGCTGAGAACTACTTCCTGCCGTCCGAGCTGCGCCGCGGCGACGCGAGCGCGCCGGATTACATGCGCCAGCACGGCGATTTCACTGCGGAGCTGCGCGCGTTCTATGCGGCCGGCGTCGATGGCGTGTTCAGTGACTTTCCGGCGGCCGCTGTAGCGGCGCGGGCCTAAGCCACCCGCCGCAGCATGTTGCGGTTGAGGATAGGCGCTTGCGCTTCGAGCAAGTCCTTCTCGACGCGGGCGCGGGTCTGATCGTCCTTGATCACGAGCAGGTGGATTTCGCGCGCGCCGAGGTTCTCGGCCGCTTGCCACATCTCGTGGCGCGACAGCGTCTTCGAAAAATCATCGGTGCGGGCGATGAAGAGGCAGATCGGCCCGCCCCAATCGAGGGCGGGCTGCTCCGGCGGCTTTACAAACATGTAGAGGCCGCCGACAGGCTCCCACGCGCGCTGCGCGCGCGCGATCTCGAACTCGTACCAGCGCCCGCTCGCGCCCTGCCAATTATACGTGTTCAAACGCCCCTCCGGCTCCATCCAGCGACTCAATCGTAGCGTGAGTCGCAGGCGCGCAAAGCTAAGCACTCAGGGCGCTGGATCGGTGCTTACAGATTGGACATCCGAGGCGTCGAAAAACGCCGGCCAGAATTGTTCCATCGCCGCTGCTTGGGCGCCGGCATGGTCCGGCCGGTCAAGCGGGACGATGCGCAGATCGACCCGCGCGAAGTCCGGCGGCCGGTTCGCCGCGTGCGCCTGCCAGGCCGCATAGTTCGCATCCGAAACGTAAAGCGAGAAGCCTTGCGGATCATGCTCGAGCAGATCGGAGACCAGCACGAGGCGCCGGCCCGGGATGGATGCGTCGTAATCCGGATCGGCGGCGACGGCGCGCAAGCCGGCTATGATCGGCGAGGCGCGCGCTGGTCCGCTGGAGGCGGCGCTGCGCAGCGCGTCGTCGAGCGCGCCGGCGAAGTCCTCGTCCCAGCGCGCTTGCGTCAGGCGCGCGTTCTCGAACAAAGGATTGGTCTGCTCGGGCGGGCGCGGCAGGCACTTGGAGAACAGGATCGAGGGCTCCTGCGGCCGGCGCACATTGATGCGCATGATGGTGAGGCGATCGTATTGCGCCAGCCGCGCGCGCTCCTGCTGCGCGACGGCGCGCAGCTTGCGGCGATGGCGCGGCTCGAGCCGGTCGGTGGCGTCGACCAGGATGATCGTGTGGGCGCCGAGCGGCGCATCGGTGCGGCAGAGCGTTTCGGCGTCCGTCGGCGGCGGACGCAGCACGAACGCCGCGCCGCCGAGCCCGCCGAGCACGATCACGGCGAGAGCGATCAGCACGATGCCGATTGCGTTGCGGCCGCCATCGCGCTGGCCGCGGCGCCTCACGCGTCCTCTCCGACATCGAGCCGAGCGGTGGCGGCGTTGAGTTCGGCGAGCAACTCCTCCAGCGCTTGCGTCGACTGACGCTGGGCGTCGTTGAGGCGGTTGCGCGCTTCGTCGATCATCGCGGCGGCGGCGCCCAGCGCGTCGAGCGACGGCCCGGCCGCCGGCGGCGCGGCGCTGAAGTAGAGCGGGGCTGGGGCCGTGCGGTGGGCGATGTTTTCCTGCCGATAAAGATGAATCGCGGCGGCGGCGGCGTCGTCGAGCGCGCGCGCCTTGGCGTCGAGCTGCTCCATCTTGAGCGCGGCGGCGTCGAACCCCTTGCTCATCGCCTCGAACTCGGCCCGCATCTTCTCCAGCCGCGCCGCAAGCGCGGCCTTGGCAAGTTCGACCGGCGCTTCGAGTTCGCCGCGGGCGTCGGCGCGGAAATCGGAGAGCGCCTCCGCCGCCGCTTCGGTGCTGCGCGCCATCTTGCCGTAGTCGGGGTAAGGATCGTCGAAGCCCGAATAGCCCTTGAGCGCGGCGAACACCCAAACGCCGGCGCCGAGCATCAGCAGAATGATCGCTTGCGGCGAGTCGAGCTGCAGCAACGACCATATGTGGAAGCCGGCGTCCGAGCCCATGTCCAGCTGGCGGCCGGCGAGTGCTGCGAGCCGGTCGCGCCAATCGGCGGCGAACAAGTTGAGCATCAGCGCCAGCAGCGCGAACGCCGCGAAGGCGAGCGCGCCGATCGCTTTGACCGGCAGCTTGACGTGCTGCAGGTAGCGAAGGCCGAGAAAGCCGGCGAGATAGCCGAGCGTCACATTGGCGCCGGAGAGCCCGATCGCAGTGATCGCGCCGCCGAGCAGGCCGCGCGCGTCGTCTTCGGCGAACAAGGCTGCGCTGAACAGCGCCTCGAACACCGCGGCGCTCAGCAACAACCCCGCTTGCAGCAGCGTCGAGCGCGGATAGACCGCGGACCGGCGCAGGCTGTGCGTGCGCTTGAACGCTTCGAGATCGGCGTGCGCTTGGCGGGCTCGCGCGGCGGCGGCGCGCCAGTCGTGGGCGATGCGGCCTTCGGCTTGCTTCAGCCCCAGCCGCGCATCGAGCGCTGGCCCGGCGAAATCTTGCGGCGTCGGCGCGAGCGCGCGCAGGCGCCGTTCGGCTTCCGCCTTGGCTTGATTGCGGACCTGATCCACCTGAGCACGCTCATGCGCCACAGCTTCGAGCACGGCGAGTTCGGCGGCCGAAAGTTCGCCGGCGTCGTGGCGGGGCAGGTTGCGGGCGGCGTCGTTGCGGGCCTGCTTCTTCAGCGCAAGGCGCTTGTCGAGCGCAGCCGCGCTCAGGCCCTGCGCCGACTTGGCCGCAGAGCGCTCTGAGGACGCCTTGGTTTGCGCGCCGTCCATGAACCCAGCTCCGGGCGCAATAAAGCGCGGATGCCGCGCTTCTCCAAGAGGAGACAGCGCTCTAAGAAGGCCGCCGAGGAGCCGGCCTTGAGCGAATTGCGGGACTTGTTGACGATTGCCGAGCGGACCGCGGCCGCAGCGGGCGCAGCGCTGTTGGAACATCGCAAGGCCTGGGCCGTGATCGAGGCCGAGCAGGGCCGCGAGGTCAAAATCGACGCCGACAAGCGCGCCGAAGCGCTGATCCTCGCGGCGCTGGAGCTGGCCACGCCGTTCGCGGCGATTTCGGAAGAGGCCGGTTGGACGCGCGCCATGCAGCGCGGCGACCGCTATGTCTGGGCTGTCGATCCGCTCGATGGCAGCGTCAATTATCTGCGCGATTATCCGCATTGCGCGGTGTCGATCGCGTTGTTGGATAATGGCGCGCCGGTGCTCGGCGTGGTTGATTGCTTCGTGCTGGCGGAGCGTTTCACCGGAATCGTCGGCGAAGGCGCCTGGCTCAATGGCCAGCCGATGCGTGTTTCGGAGATCGACGATCCCGCAGGCGGCATTCTGCAGACGGGCGTGCCCTCGCGGGCGAGCGCGGACTCGATGGCGCTGTTCGAGGCGCGGCTAAAGGCCTGGCGCAAGGTGCGCATGATCGGCTCGGCCGCCAGCGCGCTGGCGTACGTCGCCGCCGGCCGCGCCGAAGCGTATCGCGAATCCGGCTCGATGATCTGGGACGTGGCCGCCGGCTGCGCGCTGGTGAGGGCCGCGGGCGGCGAATACCGGATCGGCGGCGACGCCCTCGATCAGCCGCTCGAAGTCGCGGCCGGCAACGCCAGGGTCGTCCTGCCCGCCTGAGGGTCACAAATCAGTTAGAATTCGGCATTCCGACGGAAAAGGCTGGCCGAGCCGTTGGCTGTCATGAAATCGTATCGGAACAAGATGGGGCGCGCGCTGGACATGGCGGAGCCTCCATTTGTACCTAGCTGTGCTCGGTTTTGTTGGCGGTCGGGATGTCGGGGGAAGCGATTCTTGCTGGAACTGCGCGCGCAGTGCGTGAAGCGCTGGCGCATTGCGACGCCTGGCTGCCGCATGGCCTCGAACTCGGCGCCGCGGCGGTGCTCGGCAAGGGCGAGTGTCCTTTGCCTGTGCGCGCACGCGCGGGGCGCTGGGAGGCGTTCGACTTTTCCACGCTCGATGCGCGCCAGCTGATCCTCGCGGCGGCGCCGGCCGATGGCGCTGAAGGGCGTGCGATCCTGGAGCGCGCGGCCGAAGCGCGGATGAAGGTCCTGCTGATCGAGGGCGGTAAGCTCCGGCCGCTGAGGATCGAGGACCTGATCGGCTGCCCGCTGGGCGACATCGATGAAGCGCGCATCCGCGGCATCATCGCTGGCAAGCGTGTTCTGATCACGGGCGCGGGCGGCTCGATCGGCAGCGAGCTGGCGCGGCGCGTGTCCGAACTCGCGCCGGCGCGGCTGACCCTGCTCGACAGCTCCGAATACAATCTCTTCCGCATCAGTCAGGAGCTGCCGGACGCGGCGCTGGCGCTTGCGGATATTCGCGATCAGCAGGCGATGCGGCGCTGGTTCAAGCGCGAGCGGCCGCAAATCGTCTTTCACGCCGCGGCGCTGAAGCAGGTGCCGCTGGTGGAGATGTTTCCGAGCGAAGGCGTGCTGACCAATGTCGCCGGCGTGCGCAACGTCGCCGAAGCGGCGTATGGCGTCGGCGCAGATCTGGTATTCGTGTCGACCGACAAGGCCGTTGACCCGTCTGGAGTGATGGGCGCCTCGAAGCGGCTGGGCGAGATGTATTGCCAGGCGCTCGACCGCAAGGGCGGTTTGCGCGCCGTGCCGTTGAGACTCGGCAACGTGCTCGGCTCGACGGGCTCGGTGATCCCGACGTTCGAAGCGCAGCTGGCGGCCGGCGGGCCACTCACGGTGACAGATCCGGACGTGACGCGCTTCTTTCTCTCGATCCCGCAAGCTGCGGACGCGTTGCTGCAGGCGGCGGCTGTCGGTCTCGGCGCGCCGGTGCGAGGCGCCGCTTTGGCGATCGACATGGGCGAGGCGCTGCCGGTGGTGGAGCTGGCGCGCGAAGTGATCCGCCTCGAAGGCTTGCGGCCCGATGTCGACGTGCCGATCGTGTTCACCGGTTTGCGTCCTGGCGAGAAGCTGCATGAGGCGCTGATCGGCGCGGACGAATGGCGCGATGATGATCCGGCGGCCAACGTGATCGCGGTCGGTTCGCCAGCGCGCGGCTTGGCGGAGCTGCACGAGATCATGGAACGCCTGGTGCTGCTCGCGCGCGAAGGCGCGGACAGTGTTGTGACGCGCGAGCTGTTCGATGCGTTGGCGGGCGATATCGCGGTTGAGCGGGAACGCGCCCTGGCGGGCTGATTTCACGAAGAAGACGATCAATCCAACGTTCGCCGAAAGCGGAGCAGCGCCAGCGTCGCCAACGTCAGCAGGATGAGCGTGAGCGGGAGGAGGTCGCCGACGATGTCGGCGAAACCGGCGCCTTTCAGCATGATCTCGCGGACGATGCGCAGGAAGTGTGTGATCGGCAGCGCCGTGCCGATGGCTTGCGCCCAGTTCGGCATGGCGTGGAACGGAAACATGAAGCCGGAAAGCAAAATCGACGGCAGAAAGATGAAGAACGTCATCTGCATCGCCTGCAGCTGCGTGCGGGCGGCGGTGGAGATGAGATAGCCCAGCATCAGATTGGCGAAGATGAAGAGCGTGACCGCGATGAGGAACGCCGGAAACGAGCCTGCGAACGGAATGCGGAAGAGCAAGGTCGCGGCGATCAGCACGATCGAGACCTGGATGGCGCCGACGCCGATATAGGGCGTGGTCTTGCCGATCATAACTTCGACCGGCCGGATCGGCGTGGCGAGCAGATTCTCCATCGTGCCGCGTTCGCTTTCGCGCGTCAGCGCGATTGAGGTGATCAGCACCATGGTCATGGTGAGGATGACGCCGAGCAGCGCCGGCACGATGTTGAAGGCGCTGACGCCGGCCGGATTGTAGCGGCGGTGGACGACAATCTCGTACGCGGGCGGAGCGCGGGCGAGAAACGAAAGCGCGCCCTGGAATTCCGGCGCGAACGCCGATTGCGCGATGCGCTCGACCGCGCCGATCGCGCCGCCGGCGGCGACCGGATCGCTGGCGTCGGCGGCGATCAGCATTTGCGGACGCTCGCCGCGCACCAGGCGGCGCTCGAAGCCTTCGGGAATGGAGATGAGAAACGTCGCTTCTCCCGCGCGCAGCATGGCTTCGGCTTCGTCAGGGCCCTGCGTCACGGCGACGATGTCGATGTAGGAGGAGGCGTGCAGCGAAGCCAGGAACGCGCGCGTCATCGGCCCGTCCTCACGCATTTCGACGACGGCGGGCAGGTGGCGCGGATCGGTGTTGATGGCGTAGCCGAACAGGATCAGCTGCATCACCGGCATCATGATCATGATGGCGAAGGTCGGCCGGTCGCGCCGCATCTGCACCAGTTCCTTCAAGAACACGGCGAACACGCGCGACCAGGAGAGATCGAAGAACTTCATACTCCTCCCCTGCCTGCGGGGGAGGTGGCGAGCGTAGCGAGCCGGAGGGGGTGCGTGTGCGAGCTCGCCCCCTCAATCATCACGCTTCGCGTGCTGACAGCTCCCCCGTAAACGGGTGAGCAGTTATGTGCGCCGCCGCTCATTGGAAGTTATCGATGCTGCCGGACATGAGGTAGATGAATATCTCCTCGAAGCCCGCTTCGATGCGTTCGATCTCGACGTGCGGCTGCGCCTTCTGCACCGCACGCACGGCGCGTTCGAGCGCGGCGGCATCCTTGCCGCAGGCGTGCATCTCGGCGCCGAAGCGGGCGACGAGTTCGACCGCCTCGGCCTGCTCCAACAATTCCTGCGCTTTCGCCAGCGGCCGGCCAGAGATGCGCCAGCAGGCGAGGCCGATCTGTGCCGGGATGTCGGCGGTGGCGGCGTCGATCAGCTTCTTGCCGTAGGCGATGTAGGCGATGGAATCGCACTGCACCGCTTCGTCCATGTAGTGCGTCGAGACGAGCGTGGTGACGCCTTGCGCCGAATAGCGGCGAATCTGGTCCCAGAAATCGCGCCGCGCCTTCGGATCGACGCCGGCGGTGGGTTCGTCGAGCAGCAGCAATTCCGGTTCGTGGATCATGCAGGCGGCGAGCGCCAGGCGCTGCTTCCAGCCGCCGGAAAGTTTGCCGGCGAGCTGCGCTTGGCGCTCGGCGAGGCCGAGATCGACCAGCGCCCGATCGACGCGTTCGCTGCGCCGATCGAGGCCGTAGAGGCGGGCGATGAATTCGAGATTTTCGCGGATTGAGAGGTCCTCGTAGAGCGAGAATTTCTGCGTCATGTAGCCGACGCGCTCTTTGATTTTGAGGCTCTCCTTCAGCACGTCGAAGCCGAGCACTTCGCCTTCGCCGCTCTCCGGCTTCAGAAGCCCGCACACCATGCGGATCGTCGTCGTCTTGCCGGAGCCGTTCGGGCCCAGGAAGCCGTAGATCGCTCCGCGCGGGACCTGGAGATCGAAATGATCGACGACGGTCCGATCGCCGAACCGCTTGGTCAGCCCGCGCACGTCGATGACGATCTCTTCGCTCATTCGGCGATCCGGATGTCGACCGGCATGCCGGGCCGAATGCGGCTCGGCGCATCGAGCCGCGCTTCGACCAGGAAGACGAGCTTCTCGCGCTGATCGAGCGAGTAGATCACCGGCGGCGTGAATTGCGGCTCGGCAGCGACGAAGCTCACCGTCGCCGGGATAGGCTGTTCGCAGCCGTCGCACGAGACGCTGACACGCGCGCCGACCGGCAGCTGCGGCAGCATGTCCTGCGGCGCAAAGAAGCGCACTTTCATGTTCGACGGCGCAAGCAGCGCCGCGATCGGCTGGCCCGCCGGCACCACTTCGCCGGGGCGGTGATAGATCTGGTCGATCACGCCTGCGACAGGCGCTGCGCCGCTCGTGTCGGCGAGGCGCTCCTGCGCCAGCCCGGTCGCTGCGCTCGCCGCGCCGGCTTCGCGGCGCGCTTGGGCGAGGCGGGCGTTGGCGGCGTCGCGCGCCGCGCGGTCGGCGTCGAGTCGGGCGCGCGGATAGAAGCCGCGTTCGAACAATTCGAGCCCGCGCGCGTAATTGCGCTCGGCCAGCACCGCGTCGGCTTGCGCCGTGCGCACGGCGGCGGCGGCGGCGTCGCTTTGCGCGCCGGCGGTGGCGGCGTTGTATTGCAGGCGCTCGGGCTCGAGCGTGAACACGCGGGCGCCGGCCGCCACGTGCTCGCCCTCGCGCACCAGCACCTCGCGGATCACGCCTGTTTCCTGGCTCGCGAGATAGATGTAATCGGCTTCGCCGTAGCCTTGCAGCGCGTCGCGCGCGCCGTCGCCGCAGGCGGCGAGGAGGAGCGCCAGCGAAAGAAAAACAGAGCGCTTCATGCGCGTGGCTCCAGTCCGGAGAGCAGCACGTCGAATTGCTGTTCGATCAGCTTTTGCGGATCGTCGAGAGCGGTTTCGCCCTTCAGGACGTGCGTCCACATCGCTTCGAAGAAGAGCGGGCCGATGAAGGCGCGGACGACGGCGTTGGTGTCGACCTTGCGGATCGCGCCGCTGGCGATGCCGGCTTCGATCAGCTGTTCGAGCGCGGCGCGCGCCTTGGCGACGACATGGGTGCGGTAGAACTCGACGATCTCGGGAAAGCGCCCTGAGATGCCGATGACGAGCCGCGGCACGGCGATGACGTTGGGATCGGCCAAGCGCGCGGCGGCCACAGTGGCGAGCATCTTGAGCGCGCCGAGCGGATCGGCTTGGCCGGCCGCGGCCAGCGCTTCGGCCTGGCGGGCGATGGCGCCGACCTTGGCTTCGATCAGCGCCTCCAGGAGCGCGATCTTGCTCGGGAAATAAAGATAGATCGCCGCCTTTGAGAGCCCGGCGGCCTTGGCCACATCCTCCATTCGCGCCGCCTCGAACCCGCGCGCCGTGAACTCCGCCAGCGCCGCTTCGAGAATCTCCTCCGGCCGCGCCTCGGCCCGGCGCTGCCAGCGAGGGGAGGGTCGGCGAGAGGCGGCGGGGGCGGGCATATTCTCTTTATAACTGACCAGTCAGTTATTTGCAACGGCAAATCATACCGTGGGCGGAGTTGGAGGCTAGGAATGGGGAGTGGGCTGAGCGCCGGCGTCCTTGCCGGCATCCCGCGGCCCGCGTCGCCTTCGACAAGCTCAGGCTGACTTCCGGGGGGCGCCGGCGGCCCAGCGGGGCTGAGTTAATCCACCCAGTCGCGATGCAGTGAACGGGCCGCCACCAGATAGAGCAGCGCGGCGACGAGATAGAAGCCGCTGCCGGCGAGGATCGAGTAGCGCAGGCTCTCTTCGCCGTACTGCGCCGACAACGCATCCGAGAGCAGGCCGAGCAGATAGGTGCCGAGGCCGATGCCGATCAGATTGTTGATGAACAGGAAGCTGGCCGACGCCGTCGTGCGCATGCTCGCGGGCGCGAGATGCTGCACCGCGGCGATGACCGGGCCGAGCCATACAAGGCCGAGCGCTGTCGGCGCGAGAAAGAGGAAGAAGGCGATGAGCGGCGACGGTGACAACAGCCCGAGCGCATAGCACGGCAGCGCCAGCATCCACGCGCCTGCCGGCACCAGCGCGAACATGGCGCGCCGCTTGGCGCCCAGCTTGTCGCCCAGCATCCCGCCCAGCCACACGCCGAGAACGCCGCCGATCAGCAGAATCGCGGCGTAGTAATAGCCCGCCTGCAGCACGTCGAAGCCGTACGAGCGCTGTAGGAAAGTCGGGATCCAGTAGAACGAGCCGTAGCCCATGATCGACGAACACGATGCGCCGAACGAAAGCAGCCAGAAGCTCGGCTTTTTGGTCACGACTCCGATCGATTGCAGAAGACCCGCCTTCGCTGGCGCGCCGGGCTGCGCCTTGGCGTCGTAACGGCCGCGCTCGGGCTCGCGCACGCACAGCCGGAAGATCGGCGCGATCAGGATGCCGGCGAGGCCGACGGTGATGAAGGCGACGCGCCAGTCGAACGTCTGCGCGATGACGCCGCCAAGGCCGACGCCGGCGGCGCTGCCGATCGGAATGCCGAAGGAATAGACCGCGAGCGCCCGCGCGCGCTCCCTCGGCGGGAAATAGTCGGAGATCAGCGAATAGGCCGGCGCGACGCCGCCGGCTTCGCCGACGCCGACGCCCATGCGGGCGAGGAAGAGCTGCGTGTAGTTCTGGGCGATGCCGCAGAGTGCGGTGAACCCGCTCCACAGCGTCAGCGCCGCGGTCATGATCCAGGTGCGGTTGCTGCGGTCGGCGAGCCAGGCGATCGGAATGCCGAGCCCGGTGTAGAACAGCGCAAAGGAGAGACCCCCGAGCAGGCCCATCTCGGCGTCGCTGGCGCCGAGCTCCTGCTGGATGGGCACGTTGAGGATGCCCATGATCTGCCGGTCGATGAAGTTGAACGTGTAGACGACGAAGAGCAGCGCCAGCACCAGAAGGCGGCGTTTGTCGACGGGCTGCGGCGGTGCGGCGGCGGTTTGCTCTGTCATCGCTCGAAACAAAAACGGCGGCGCGAGAGTGTCGCGCCGCCGTGCTGGAGTGGGAAGGATTAGAACCTGACTTCGACCGACGCCGTCCAGGTCTGCGGAGGCCCGTAGAAGCCGATGATCGAGTTGCCGAACAACGCGCCCGGGAAGTTGTAGCCGCCGACGCGATATTCTTCATCGGCCAAGTTGTGGCCGTGCAGCCCGAGCCGGATGCGGTCGCTCTCCGAAGTCCAGGTGACGGACGCGTTGTAGAGCGCATAGGCGTCTTGATCGAGCGCCGGCGTGGCGAACTCGAACATCTGGCTGTCGCCGCGATACGAAGCCGACGGCGTGATCGCCAGCTCGCCGCCCGCCAAAGCGGCGGTGTAGGTGAACGAAAGCGAAGCGGTCAGGTCCGGCGTGTTCTGCAGCGCCGCCGATCCGGAGAGATCGATCGGCACGACGATCGTAGCCGGCGGCGGCGCCGGGTTCGCGACCACGGTGTTCGACATGTACTCGTTGAACTCGCCTTCGATGTAGCCGACGGCGAAATTGGCGGTGAAGTTGTCGGTGAGGAACACGCGGCCCTCGAGCTCGGCGCCGTTGATCTCGGCCGAGGCGGCGTTGTCGACGAAGCTGGCGATGCCGCCCAAAGTCGTCGGCTCCTGACGGGTGATCTGCATGTCCGTGTACTCGGACTGGAACACCGCGCCGCTCAGATTGAAGCGGCCCTGCCAGAACGAGGAGTGGAAGCCCAGTTCGTAGGTGTCGACGAATTCCGGCTGATAGCCGTTCACCGTGTCCGGGGTGAAGATCGCGTCGCCGCGCATGTCGAAGCCGCCGGACTTGAAGCCCTGGCTGTAGGAGCCGTAGAGCGTCAGCGCTTCGCTCGCCTCCCACGTCACCGAGACACGCGGGGTGAATTCTTCGAACTCGGCGTCATTGGTGTAATTGGTCCGCACGAGTCCCGGGACCGCCGCGCCATTGCCGAAGAACGGGCTGCGGATGCCGGTGAAGTTCTGGCGATAGACCTGACCCGTCTTCTCGTCGCGCGTCCAGCGGCCGCCGACCGAGAGCGCGAGCGTGTCGGTGACGTCGAAGCTGACGTCCGCGAACGCGGCGAGCGATTCGGTGTCGACGCGCCCTTGCGTGAAGATCGTCAGCGGGCCGGCGAAGCCAAGCACGGTGTCGAATGCGCCTTCGGCCATGCCGTCGAGATAGTACAAGCCAGCGACGCCCTGGATGCGGTCGTAATCGAACAGCAGCTGGAATTCCTGCGTGAACTGCTCGTCGGCGTAGAAGGCCGGAATGTCGAGCGTCGGGAATTCCGTGTTGTCGAAGTCGATCGTGCCGTTGGTCTGGCCTTCTCGATGGGCGGTGATCGAGCGCACCGTCAGATTCGGCGTCAGCTCGTAATCGATGTGCAGCGCCGAGCCGCGCGTCTCGACGTGGTTCTCGTCGCCGGAGCCGGCGCGCGTATCGTACACATCCGGCAGCGGATCGTAGGAGGGGCCGCCCGCCGGGAAGCTGGCGAGGCGAGAGCCGTGGCGCGGATTGGAATCATCGTCGACGCCATCGGCGGTGAGACGGATGGTGAGCGCGTCGGTCGGCGTCCATTGGGCGCTGATGCGATAGGCGTCCACATCCTTGTTGTAGTGCTCGGCGCCGGTGACGAGGTTCTCGCCGTAGCCGTCGCGCGTATAGAGCGCGAGCGCGCCGCCGACGACGAGGTTCTCGGTCAGCGGCATCGAGCCGGAGAGGATCGCGTCCATCTGATTGTAGGAGCCGAACTGGAAGCGCGTGCGCAGATGCGCTTCTTCGGTGTCCATCATCGAGGTGACGTAGCGCACCGCGCCGCCGACCGTGTTGCGGCCGTAGAGCGTGCCTTGCGGGCCGCGCAGCACCTCGATGCGCTCGATATCGAAGATGTCGAGCACCGCCGCCTGCGGGCGGGCGATGTAAACGTCGTCGACATAGAGGCCGACGCCGGGCTCGAAGCCCCACAGCGGGTCCTGCTGGCCGACGCCGCGAATGAAGGCGATCAGCGTCGAGTTGGAGCCGCGGGCGACCTGAACCGTGGCGTTCGGCGTCGTCTCTTGCAGCACGGTGATGTTCTCGGCGCCGCGCTGATCGAGCTGCTCGGCGGTCTGCACGGTGATCGCGATCGGCACGTCCTGCAAGTTCTCTTCGCGCCGGCGTGCGGTGACGACGATGTTTTCGTCTTCTTCGTACGACGCCTCGTCCTGCGCCATTGCCGGCGCCGCAAACGCAAACGGCGTCGCGCAGACGCTCGCCAACAACAGCGCTAGCCGCGCCGGATCGCCAAACCGTTTCATGGGACTGCTCCTCCGCTCCTCAAGTCGGGCCGCCGCTCGGTGTTGCGGACGAAAGCCTCGATGATTTTGAAAAATGCGTCCGGCGCTTCGAGATGGGGCACGTGCCCCGCGCCGGCGATCACTGCGCGTTCGCCGCGCGGCGCCGTGCGGGCGACGAAAGCCGTCGCGCCGTCGGGATAGATTTGACTCTCTGCGCCGTGGATCACGAGCATCGGCGCATCGATGCGCGCGAGCGCGGCGCGGAAATCCTCGGCCGCCATCGAGGCCCAGAGCGCGGCCATGGCCATAGGATCGGCCTTCGACATCTCGGCGCGCGCCCAGTCGATCAGATCGGGGCGCGTCTCGCGCATGCCGGGCGCAAACATGCGCGGGGCGAAGCGGGCGACGTACGCGGGCCAGTCTGCTTCGATTTCCCTCAGCGTCGCCTCGACATCGCCGGCCGCGTAGCCGCCCGAGAGGCCGTCGCGCCAACTCGCGTCGTTGGTGAGGCGCGGCGCCATGTCTTCGACGACGAGACCGGCGAGGCGCAGGCCGAGCTTCGGCGCCGCCGCCCAGAGCGCCATCGCCCCCATCGACCAGCCGAGCGCGGTCAGGCCGCGCAAATCGAGCGCGGCGGCGAAATGCGCGATATCGTCGGCCAGCGTTTCGATGGTGAGCGGGGCCGCGCCGATGCTGGAGCCCGGATGGCCGCGCAAGGTGAGGGTGAGGACGCGATGATCGGCGGCGAGGCCGGCGCTCAGATCCTGGAAGAAGCCGCCATGAGCGGCCCAGCCGTGCACCAACAGGATCGGCGAACCCACGCCTTCATCGGCGTAGGACATGGTCGCCCCGTCTGGCAAAGCGTGCACCGGCATCGCCCGGCATTCCCCCCGCGGCCTGGTTCTCCGGACCGCTTTTTCCTTGTCTTGGCCGTCTTTGTAGCGGAGACTTGAAACATGAGTCAACATTCAGGTTCTCCGGCCGAAGCGGTCGAGGAGCGTCCCGGCCCCAAAACGGAGCGCGGCCGGCGGACGCTCAGGCGGCTGCTCGATGCGGCGGGGGAGGAGTTCGGCGCGCGCGGCTACCATGAGACCGCGATCAGCCACATCACCCAAGCGGCGGGCGTCGGGCTCGGCACCTTCTACGTCTACTTCAAGTCGAAGGAGGAGGTGTTCAAAGCGTTGGTCGCCGACATGGGCGCCCGCACCCGACATGCCTTGAGCGAAAGCGTGAAAGATGCGCCGAACCGGCTCGAAGCCGAGCGGCTCGGCATCCGCGCCTATCTGGAGTTCGTGCGCGAGCACAAGTCGCTCTATCGCGTCGTGATGGAGGCGCAGTTCGTGGCCCCCGAGGCGTACCGCGCCTACTACCGCACGTTCTCGGACGCCTACCGCCAGCAGCTCAGCCACGCCGCCAAGCGCGGCGAAATCAGCGAAGGCGACGATGACGTGCGCGTGTGGGCGCTGATGGGCGCCTCGACTTTCTTGGGTTTGAGGTACGGCGTCTGGGAGGACGGCGCCGACGTCAACGCGGTCTCCGAGGCTGCTGCTGATTTGATGATCAATGGGCTCGCGCCGCGAGCCAAGAACGGCGACGCTGGCTAAAAGGAGCGCGCTGGCAGGGGAGGGGGAAGTTATGGGTGTCGACTTGGTCGACATCACCGCGAAGCGGGCGGCGCTGACGCCGCGGCGCGTCGCGTTCGAGGATGCGCTGAGCGGGCGCGCCATGACCTATGCCGAATTGGACGATCGCGCCGCGCGCGCCGCCGCGGTGCTGGCGAGCTTCGGCGTCGGACGCGAAGATCGCGTCGCCATTCTCTGCCGCAACCGGATCGCGTTCTTCGAGATCATGTTCGCGTGCGCCAAGCTCGGCGCAATTCTCGCGCCGCTAAATTGGCGCGCGCCGGCCGCGGAGCTTGCGCTGCTGCTGGCGGATTGCACGCCGAAAGTGCTGTTCTACGGCGCGGAAGATGCGGCCTGTGCGCTGGAGCTGGCGCGCGAAGGCTTGGCTCTGGTGGCGCTGGACGATCCTCTTCCGCAAGCGGGGGAGCATGCGTATGAGCCCTTGCTCGCCGCGGCCGCGCCGCTCCGCACCGAGCGCCGCTGGTCCGGCGACGCGATCTGGTCGCTAAGCTACACCTCCGGCACCACCGGCGCGCCGAAAGGCGTGATCCAGACCTATCAAATGGCCGCGGTGAACGCGTTTCACGTCGCCCAGGCGTTCGGCGTCAACGGCGCCGACACCACGCTCAACTTCTTGCCGCTCTTTCACACCGCCGGCATCCAGCTCGTCACGCTGCCGACGTTGATCGCCGGCGGCACGGTGATCGTCATGCCGGGCTTCGACGAAGCCCGCGCGCTCGAGCTGATGCCGCGACTCGACGTCTTCTTCGGCGTCCCGGCGATCTACCAGCAGCTTGCGCTGCATCCGGCGTTCGAGCGCGCCGATCTTTCGCGCGTGCGCTCATGGGGCTGCGGCGGCGCACCGTTGCCGGACGTGCTGGTGGAGCGCTTCGCCGCGAAAGGCGTGCGCGTCTGCAACGGCTACGGCATGACTGAAACCGGACCGACCGCCTTCGTCGCCGCGCCGGAAGATGCGCTGAGCAAGATCGGCTCGGTCGGCAAACCGCAAATGCTGCTCGACGTGCGCATCGTCGACGCCGACGGCGAAGACGTCGCCGATGGCGAGAGCGGCGAGATCTGGATGCGCGGCGCGGGCCTCACGCCCGGCTATTGGCGCCGCCCCGAAGAAACCGCGAAAGCGTTCACCGGCGACGGTTGGCTCCGCAGCGGCGACATCGGCCGCCGCGACCGCGACGGCTGCTACTATGTCGCCGGCCGGATCAAGGAGATGTACATATCCGGCGGCGAGAACGTGTATCCGGCCGAGGTCGAGAACGTGCTGGCGCGGCATCCCTCCGTGCTGGAGAGCGCGGTGATCGGCGTGGCGGACGAGAAGTGGGGTGAGGTCGGCCACGCGTTCGTGCTGCTGAAACCCGGCGCGCAGCCGCTCTCGGCCAACGAGGTGATTCAGTTTTGCCGCAGCCACCTGGCCGGTTATAAAACGCCGCGCCACGTCACCTTCGTGGATGACTTCCCGCGCACCGCCGCGGGCAAGATAAGAAAGCACCTGCTCGCGCGCGCGCCCGTAGCGCCGTCGCGGTGAGCAAGAGGGGATGCGAACGACGATGAGTGGATTACGAAACACATCACGCCGCACACTGCTCGCGGGCGCTTCGGGCGCTGTGATGACGAGCGCTTGCTCGTCTTTTTTTGTCCCAGCTGATGACACCGGTAACAGCGCGCTGCGTCGTGAAGCGCGCGGTGCGATGAAGCGCGCGACACGCTTCATGCGCGAGCGCGTCGCGTATCGCGGCGGCTATGTCTGGAGCTACCTGCCCGACTTCTCGCGCCGCTGGGGCGAGATGGAAGCCTACGAGACGATGATCTGGATCCAGCCGCCCGGCACGGCGACGGTGGGCCATCTTTATCTTGATTGCTTCCACGCGACGCGCGACGAGTTCTACTACCAGGCGGCGATGGAAGTGGCCGAGGGCCTGATCGCCGCGCAGCATCCGGCCGGAGGCTGGAATTATCTGCACGATTTCGCCGGCGAAGAGAGCGCGCGGCGCTGGTACGACACGATCGGCAAGAACGGCTGGCGGCTCGAGGAATTCCATCACTACTACGGCAACGCGACCTTCGACGACGCCGGCACGAGCGAAGCCTCGCAATTCCTGCTCCGCCTCTATCTCGAACGCCGCGCCCGCCATCTGCGTGCGCCTTTGGAGCAGGCGATCCTGTTCGTGCTCGACAGCCAGTACGAAAACGGCGGCTGGCCGCAGCGTTTCCCACGTCATTCGGAAGAAGAGCGCTACATCCGCCAGATCACCTTCAACGACGATGTCGCCGGCGAAAACATCAAGTTCCTGCTGATGGTCCATCAGACGCTCGGCGACGAGCGCGCGCTGCCGGCGATCCGCAAAGCGATGGAGATTTTCCTCGCCACCCAGCAGCCCGCGCCGCAGGCCGGGTGGGGCTTGCAACACGATGCTGACACGCTCGCGCCAGTCGGCGCGCGTTCTTATGAGCCGGAAGCGCTGGCGACGCACACGACCGCGAACAACGTCGCGCAACTGATGAACTTCTACGAGTGGACAGGCGATCGCCGCTTTCTCGCCCGCGTCCCCGAAGCTTTGGCATGGCTCGATTCGGTCCGTCTCCCTGATGACCAGGTGCGCGTCGCCGGCCGTCACTACCCGACGTTCATCGAGCTGCGCACCAACCGCGCTCGCATCAATCATCGTCGCGGCTCGAATGCGCGCAGCGGCGAATATTATTGGAACTACGATCCCGAGCAGCCGATCACGCACTACTCGCAATGGCGCCCGATCGATGTGGCCGCCTTGCGCGCGCGTTACGAGCGCCTGCGCGGCGCCGATCCCACGCAGCTCGCAATGTCATCGCCGTTCCACCGCCGCGCCGATTTCCGCCTGCCGCGCTTCTTCACCACGCAGAACATCGAAGTCTCCGACATGACCTCCAACCGCGGCGCCGGTGAGGTCGAGCGGCCGACGCCGGAACGCGCGCGCGAACTCATCGCTACACTGAACGCCGAAGGCTACTGGCCGACGCCGCTCACGGCGACCAGCAATCCCTACGCCGGCGAACCGCCGGCGGAACCTTCGCCGGGCGATTACGCGCAAACCCTGGTCGGCGACCGCTTCGACACCTCGCCCTACATCACCGAGACGCCGGTCACAGGTATTTCGACCGGCGCCTTCATCCAGAACATGAGTTCGCTTTTGCTCATCGCCGATTCAGGCGAGTGAGAGGATGGTGGCAATGCCCCTGGGAGGGGGCTATTCTCGCCGCTGGTGGGGAATGAGCCGTGGCCGAACACAATAATCCGAACGCCAACGCCGAAGAGCGCACAATCCGGCTGGCCTCGATCGTCTCCGTCGACATCGTCGGCTTCTCGACCATGTCCGAACGCGATCAGCGCAACGCCGCGCGCAAGGTCGAGGCTTTGCGCACGCGGATCGACGCGACGGCGCAGAAGCACGGCGGGCGCCTGTTCAACACCGCCGGCGACGGCTTCATGCTTGAGTTCGCCTCCGCCGGCTCGGCGCTCGGCGCTATCCAGGACATTCTCGACAAACGCTCCAAAGGCGAGCCGCAGCTGCGCGTCGGCGCGCATGTCGGCGACGTCGTCGTCACCGCCACCAGCGATCTGCTCGGCCACGGCGTCAACGTCGCCGCGCGGCTGCAGGAGCTGGCCGAGCCGGGCTCGGCGCTCGTCTCCGCGGAATTTCGCTCCATGGCGCGCTCTTCGCCGACGGCGGCGTTCCAGTCGCGCGGCCAGAAGCCGCTCGACAACATGGAGCAGCGTGTCCAGACGTTCGAGATTCTCTCGAAGCGGCAGAAGTTCGCGCGCGCTTCGCGCAAGGTCGGCGGCATGGCGATGGCGCTCGCCGTCTTCGGCGTCGGCGCCTATTTCAGCCCGATCGCCTGGCGCTACGCACAGCCGCTCTTGCAGCAGCAGGCGGCGCAGCAAACGGCTGACGCCGCCACCCCGCAGACATCGCTCGAAGCGCTGGCGCCGGAAGTGATTCCGGTGACGTACGCGCCCGGCCACGCTTTCCGCGATTGCGACAATTGCCCCGAAATGGTGGTGCTGAGCGGCGGCCTGTTCACGATGGGCTCGCCGGCCAACGAAGCCGGCCGCGCCCGCGATGAAGGCCCGCAGCGCGAAGTTTCGATCCGTCCGTTCGCGATCGGCAAGTACGAAGTCACCTTCGCGCAGTGGGACGCGTGCCTCGCCGGCGGCGGCTGCAACGGCTATTCGCCCGCCGACGGCGGTTGGGGCCGCGGCGAGCGGCCGGTGACCAACGTCTCCTGGGACGACGCGCAAGCCTATCTCGATTGGCTCAACGCCCAGGCCGGCGGCCTGCGCTATCGCCTCGCCAGTGAAGCGGAGTGGGAATACGCCGCCCGCGCCGGCGCCGTCGGCGCCTACGCCTACGGCCCGCGCGTCACCGCCACGCAAGCGACGTTCCGCGCGCGCCAAACGACGCCGGTCGGCGCGCACGAAGCCAACGCCTTCGCGCTTTTCGACATGCACGGCAATGTCGGCGAGTGGGTCGAGGATTGCTACGCCGCCAACTACGACATCGCCCCGGTCGACGGCGCGGCGGTGCAGGCGGACAATTGCCAGCGCCGCGTCTATCGCGGCGGCGGCTTCGCCGACCGCGAGCCCGTGCTGCGCGCGGCCGCGCGGCAATCGGCCCGGCCCGGCCAGCGCGCGCAGGGGCTCGGCTTCCGCGTCGCCCGCGCGTTGGACTGATCGCAGGCTGTGACCGCGGGCACAGACAAAGCAGGCCGCATGCGCCAAGCTTGCTGCTTCAGGGCGGCCAGCAGGATGGGGCGCGCATGAGCGGCAAGTTTCTGCTGGCGCAGATTTCCGATACGCATGTGCGCGCCGACGATGGCGGCGCCGCCGTGCGTCAGCTGAAGCAAGCGCTGGCGCAAGCGCGCGCCTATCAAGCCGACGTGATCCTGCTCACCGGCGATCTCGTCAACGACGAGCGCGACGAGGAATACGCCGCGCTCATCGACGCCATCGCCGATCCGCCGGCGCCGCTCTACGTGCTGCCCGGCAATCACGACGACCGCGCCCGCATCCGCGCGCGCCTGCCGGGACACGACTACCTGCCGCGCGAGGGCTTTCTCTCTTACGTGCTCGACCAGTTTCCGGTCCGCATCGTCGCCATCGACCAGATCGTGCCCGGCGAAACTTACGGCGTGCTGACCGAAGCGCAGGCGCACTGGCTCGATCGCGCCCTCGCGGCCGAACCGGAGAAGCCCACTTTGGTGGCGCTGCACCACCCTCCGTTCCCGACCCACGATCTGCTGTTCGACCAGATCGGTCTCGTCGACGCCGATCTTTTCAAATCTGTAATCTCGCGCCACCGCCAGGTGACGCGCGTGATTTGCGGCCACCACCATCGCATGGCGGTAGGCCAAGTGGCGCACGCCCCGGTGATCGTCGCCCCCTCGACCTCATGGGTTTACGGGCTCGCCCTGCACCCGGGCCAGGAGATCGCCCCCATCACCGCCGAACAGCCCGGCTGGATGCTCCACGCCTGGACCCAACAGGGCGGTTTCGCCAGTCATTTCATGGGACTTTCTGGGGGCTAGGGGCTAGGGGCTGGGGACTGTGGATTCTCGCCAGCCGCCCCCAGTCCCTAGTCCCCAGCACCTAGCCCCTACAACGCAGGTGGGCCGGCTCTTGCGAGCCGGCCCGTGCTGCGGTGGCGCCTTGGGCGGGGGGAGTAGGTCGGCGCCGTGGGAAGAACGACGCCCACGCCCACTCGTTCCGGCTGATCTGAAAATAATTTTCGGCTGAACAAGCGCGCCCGTGTTCGCACACGCGGAACTCACGCACCGCGGGCCGAGGGTGCTGCGCTCCCGAGACGAGGCGGGAGCGGTAAGCGCCGGCGGGACATCGCCGAAGCGGGCCGCCGCCGGCGCAGCCAGCACCCCCGTACTGCCGGCGGCGAGAGAAGCGCGCCCTACCGCAGCCGTCAAGCGAAAGAAATCTTGTACAGCTTCAGCGCCGGCGATTGTCGCGCCCGTTACGCCGAAAAGACACACCTAATAGAAGTCGGGGCGCGTGATCGCCGCATATCTCGTGTCGCGCGTTGACGCTCGGCGCTTTTGCGTGTCCTCTCGCGCGCCCCGACAAACTCCAGAGGATGACGCGCATGGCTGATGTCACGAAGCGATTCCGTTGGGGTGCGAGCGTCGAGAAGATTCTCGATCACTTCACCACGCCGGAAGTCGATACGCTGCGTCGGCGATGCCGCAAGCTGATCCGCGATTTCTGTGATCTCGACCTCGAAGGCGAAGGCTATCGCTGCACGCGGATTCCGTTCGAAATGTTTCATTACGGTTTCGTGCTGGCCTATGCGGTCGAGGATGCGGAATGGGTGCTGGAGGTGCTGGCCGTGCCGGCGCTCGGCGACCCGGACTGCCAGCGCAAGCGCCCGCGCCGCCGCAAGGACGGCGGCGCGCGCCGCGACGCCGGCGGCGGTTCTGGAACAGGTCCAAAGGCGTGGCTCGAACGCGCGCGCGACCTGTGGCGCGATGCCGGCGGCGCCGGCCTAACCTTAACCGCATTTTGGGACGACGCTCGCGGCGCATGCGGCTTTGCGCGCATAGACCGGCTGCTGTGCAGTATGAGGCGACCGCACCAAGAGGTTCGCGCCGCCCCCTATATACGTTTGTTCAATTCTTTTGCCGAACAACAGTCACAAGGCTGCAGGAATCTTGTGCAACTTGTGCGGCTGAAGGTGAACACGGCGTTCGCCTTCATCGGCCCTGTCTCCAGTTACGCGCACGCGATACCCAGAGCCGACGAATTGTGGGACCCCAGCCTGTTCGGCGTCGCCGAACCAGCGATCGGATGATGTGATGGGCGCGGCGAAGCGGTCGAAGGCGGGGCGTGGAACGGCGGCGCCGTCCTTCTCGACCTCGGAAGGCCGCGCCAATCTCGCACGCGCGCTGGAGACCACCGATCAAGAAAAAACCGTCGTCGGCTTCGCGCGCTACAACACGCCGATCGCCGCCCTCGTGCCGATCGAAGCGGTGCGCATGCTCGCCGGGCAGGAAGGCGAGATAGAGCCGGCGGTGCGGGCCAAGATCGTGCGCATGGCGCGCCTGTTCTTGGCCAGCGATCAGCCGGTGCGCCGCCCGCGCCGCGCGGCGGCGAGCAAGAAAGCGCCGGCGAAAACCGCGCGCGCGAAGAAGGCGGGCCGCAAGGCCAAGACCAAGCCCCGCGCCAAACGCAAGGGCCTGTCAAAGAGCGCCTGAGGGCGGCTATAAGCGCCCGAGACTTCGGAGCGCGCCCCATGAAAACGAGAGCAGCCGTCGCCTTCGCGGCCAAGCAGCCTTTGGAAATCGTCGAACTCGATCTCGAAGGCCCGCGCGCCGGCGAAGTCTTGGTCGAGATCAAGGCCACCGGCATCTGCCACACCGACGCCTACACGCTCGACGGCCTCGACAGCGAAGGCATCTTCCCGAGCATCTTGGGCCATGAAGGCGCAGGCATCGTGCGCGAAGTCGGCGCGGGCGTGACTAGCGTTCAGCCGGGCGATCACGTCATCCCGCTCTACACGCCCGAATGCCGCCAGTGCAAAAGCTGCCTCTCGCGCAAAACCAATCTCTGCACCGCCATCCGCGCCACCCAAGGCAAGGGGCTGATGCCTGACGGCAGCTCGCGATTCTCTTATAAGGGCCAGCCGATCGCCCATTACATGGGCTGCTCGACCTTCTCCAACTTCACCGTGCTGCCGGAAATCGCCGTCGCGAAGATCCGCACCGACGCGCCGTTCGACAAGGCCTGCTATATCGGCTGCGGCGTCACCACCGGCGTCGGCGCCGTCGTCAACACAGCGAAGGTGGAGCCGGGCGCCAACGTCATCGTGTTCGGCCTCGGCGGCATCGGTCTCAACGTCATTCAGGGCGCCAAGCTCGTCGGCGCGAACATGATCATCGGCGTCGACATCAATCCGGCGCGCGAAGAATGGGGCAAGCGCTTCGGCGCCACGCACTTCGTCAATCCGAACACCGTGAAAGGCGATCTCGTCGCCCACCTGGTCGAACTCACCGGCGGCGGCGCCGATTACACGTTCGACTGCACCGGCAACACGGCCGTGATGCGCCAAGCGCTCGAAGCCTGCCATCGCGGCTGGGGCGAGAGCGTCATCATCGGCGTCGCCGCAGCCGGCAAGGAAATCGCCACCCGCCCGTTCCAACTGGTCACCGGCCGCGTCTGGCGCGGCACCGCCTTCGGCGGCGCCCGCGGCCGCACCGACGTGCCGAAAATCGTCGACTGGTACATGGACGGCAAAATCGAGATCGACCCGATGATCACCCACACCATGCCGCTCGAACGCATCAACGACGCGTTCGACCTGATGCACCGCGGCGAGAGCATCCGCAGCGTGGTGGTGTATTGAGGTAAATGGGAATGGTGCAGTCTTATGTGCTCGACGATCCCCGGCCGATCGCGGCGTCAGCGCCATACACGTACTTCTTGCCTTCTGCCGCACGATTGGCGGCGATCGAGCCTGGCGATCAAGTGAAACTTCTGTTCCGCAGTCTAGCTGCATCGCCAAAGTATGATGTTGAACGAATGTGGGTGTGTGTGCTCGCCGTCGATGGCGAGCATTTCGAGGGCACTCTTGAGAACGCCCCCTTCGATATGCCCGGACTCAAAAAGGGCGAACGCGTGAGCTTTGAGCGCTTCCATGTAGTATCGATCGATTTTCAGGATGCGGCAAAGGAAGATCGTATCGGCGATGAGCCGGGCCGCCAATATTGGGACCGTTGCATGGTGGATCGATGCGTCCTGTATGAAGGTGTTCCCGTTGGCTATCTGTATCGCGAGGATGACCTGCTTGAGAGAGAAGGGGACAAGTATCCAGATAGCGGCTGGCGGATACGAGGCGACGCGCGTGGCCTCTCTGATGCAGAAGTAGATTCCAGGGAGGCTGAGTACGTGGCGCTCGGCACGGTCCTCAACAGGGATGATAGCTGGCTGCCTCTAATTGATGAGCCCAAGGGAAGCGCGTTCTTGCGCAACTTCACCACTAACACCTACGACAAGCAGTGACGTGGGCCTTTGGTACTCTCGCCCAGTCCTTTTCGTCGCGGACATCGAGCGCGCGGTTCGGTTCTACGTCGATCAGCTCGGCTTCCGCGAGAAATGGCGCTTCGAGCAGGAAGTCGCGCAAGTCGACCGCGACGAGTGCGAGATCATCGTCAGCGCGCAGCGGCCGGCGAAGATCGGCAAGGGCATGCTGTTCATGGAGCTGACCGCCGCAGACTTCGCCGCGCTGCCGGCCATGCTCGCAGCGAACGGCGTCGCGTCCACGAAAGGCCATTGGGGTTATCCCGTCATCATCGTCGCCGATCCCGACGGCAACGAACTCTATTTCCCCGATCCCACGGATCCAGGACCCAATCCACACAGCGTCGTCGTGGGATTGAACCCATGCGTCTTGCCGGCGCTCTAACCCCAGCTCAGGCGGCCGCATTCTGGCGTCTGGGTCTGCTTAATGGAGACGACATCTCGCGCTTGGCCATGACCTGGCTTGAAGCAGGCAGCGCGTCGGTCAATGTAGCCGTGCTCGCGAGCGAACCTCGCACGACGTTGTGGGAGCACGGTGCTCTGTTTGAAGCCGCACTCGCAGAACTCGGCGCCGAGCCGATGATGGGCAAACAGCAAGCGGCTTGGCACACGATTCGGAGCTTGCTCGGGGCCATCGTCGTCGGTGATCTCGATCCGCTCGACGGCGCTCACGACATCATCGATTTGCAACGCGCCGGGTTCGGCCTCTTTCCGCCTCGCAATCTCGCGGGCGACGGGCGACCTTACGCGGGTGAGGAGCTCGGCATCGAAAGGCTCCTCGGGCTCTATTACGAGCTTGATGATATCGACCTCCCCGAGAAGCGAGCAGTCGAGGCCAAGCGGGAACTGCGGGAGGAGGCGGGGCGCGTGTTAGAGCAGTACTACACCAATCCTCCAAGCTTCGACGAAGGGGAGCGAAGCCATGACTGACTGGGGTTCGCGGCGCATCGCGCTCGATCTGATGCGTCGGTGCGAGAGCATCAAGCGTGGTGGTGTCTTGTCGCTACGCTGTCTCGCGGCTTCGGCCGCTCTATCTGCAATGCTTACGCCGACCGCGGCGCATGCAGCCGAGTATTGCCGCGCGATAATTTCTTCGCCTGGATCATCCACCAATATAATTGAACTGACAGACTTCTCCATCATGAACGGCGCAGGCCCCGTCGCCTTGCCGGAGGGTCTGGCGAATGTCGCGGCGATCCTATGGCGACGCGAGACGCTAGTGATGAGCGATCGCGATTATCGGGTGCTAACCGACTTGCATCTGCCTTTTGCGTTTAGCGACGGCGACAGGGTTGTTTGGCTGTATGTCGAAAACATGCGGCTGCTGATGCACATGGACGAAGGTGAGTTGTCCAAGGACGAGCAAGAACAGATCAACGGCGCGATTGAGCGCGCCCAAGCGATCATGGTTCGGGAGGGTTGGTAGGCGAGTATGACTGACTGGAAGCTCCCATGGTCCGCATCCTGCCTCTGCGGGCGCGTGAAGATGCGCATCACCGCGGCGCCGCTCATCGCGATGGCGTGTCATTGCCGCGGCTGCCAGAAGCTCACCAGCGGACCCTATTCATTGACGCTAATGATTCCGGCGCCGGCATTCGAGGTCGAAGGTGAAACCGAAATCGGCGGCTTGCATCGCGAACAGAGCGTCCATCGCTTTTGCGCGTATTGTAAGAATTGGCTCTACACGGCGGGCGTCGCTGGCGGCCAGTTCGTGAACTTCAGGCCCACCATGCTGCAGGATGCGAGCTGGGTGGTTCCGTATGTCGAGTCCTACGTCACCGAGAAACTGCCGGACGTGGTGAGCGGGGCGAAACACAGCTTCGATCAATTCCCGCCGCCTGAAAAATACCCCGAGTTGATCGAGGCGTATGCGCGCGAAGGCGCCCGTCCGGGCTGATCGCTGCCCGGCGGCGTTGCTGGCCTGTCGGCCGCGGGTTAGAGCAGGGGCAACACGCGCCGAGCCGCGCCCAGGGGTGGAACCATGAAGATGATCCGGACCGCTTTGATCGCCTGCGCGCTTGCCGGCGCCGCATTTCCCGCCTTGGCGCAGGAGCAAACGCCGGCCGCGCCCGCCGCCGCGCCCGCGCCGCAAGAGACCTGCGGCGTGCTCTCCACCGGCGCCGAGACCTCGAGCTTCACGCCGGTTCCGGGCCTCACGCTGTTGAACGCGACGCCGCCGCTCACCCGCCCAGAGGGCGACGTCGACGGCCTGCTCTGCATCCGCTCCGGCATTTATCTCGGCCCCAACGATCACCGTGTGCTGACCGATCTCGGCGTGCCGTTCTTCATTCGCGACGCGGCGCGCCTGGCGACGCTCGAACGCACCCAGGGTCAGCTGCGCCTGCGCTTCGTGCGCGGCGCGCCGACGGCGGAAGAAAGCCAGGCCATGGTCGCCGCGATCGATCGGGCGCATGCCGAGATGGCGAACCGCAGCTGAATGAGGGGATAGAGCCGCGCTCTATCCCCCTAAATCGGAGCGCGCGGCGCCCGCCGCGCCCACGCGCCGAAGGCGCGTTTGTCGTTGCGCCACAAGGAAAAGCGCGGCTGCGCCACGCGAGCGCGGCGGGAGCCGCGCGCTCCGAGGCGCAAAACTTGCGCGATTCTATCCGACCGCGCTTGACCCGCCGTACAATGCTCCTTGTCTCGCACACGGGAGCTTTCGAAGACGTCCGAAACGACGAGAGGTGCAAGACACGGTCGGTGGGAGTTGCCGGCGG